>Ga0114931_10001232_pt1 | contig 32592 bp, 25 predicted proteins | sample 2SBtaG_FD_89579 | JGI IMG/M metagenome (GOLD analysis project Ga0114931, IMG submission 89579) | Deep subsurface microbial communities from Kolumbo volcano to uncover new lineages of life (NeLLi) - 2SBTROV14_V59a metaG | ecosystem: Environmental > Aquatic > Marine > Volcanic | place: Kolumbo...
CAAAACGCATGTACGGCCGATTCCTGCGATCCGACGACCGGATGCGTGAACGAGGACATCAGCGCTTCGTGCGACGACGGCGACGCGTGCACGGCGGATTCTTGTGACCCGGTGAACGGTTGCGTTCACACGGACACGAGCGCTTCTTGTGACGATCAAAACGCATGTACGGCGGATTCCTGCGATCCGACGACCGGATGCGTTCACGAAGATCAAAGCAATCTTTGCGACGATGGCAACATCTGCACGGCTGATTCATGCGACCCGGTGATCGGTTGCGTTCACACGGACACAAGCGCCTCTTGCGACGATCAAAACGCGTGTACGATCGACTCGTGTGATCCGGTCGACGGCTGCAAGCACGTTGCCGAATGCACATCCAACGCGGATTGCGACGACGGCAACGCATGTACCGACACGGTGTGTACGATCGACGGTTGCTGCAAGACCAAGCCTGTCTCGTGTGACGATGGCGATCCCTGCACTGCTGATACTTGTGACCCGAACGGTGGCTGCGTAAACACGCTGATTGATCCGCCTCCGGCAGGTTGTGGTGACTTTGCGGGATGCACGCCCGGTTTCTGGAAGCAGCCCCAGCACTTGCAGTTCTGGGTCAACCACGCCCCGAGCGATCTGTTTGATGACGTGTTTGGAGTGAGTGCTCGTCCAGGTGTTACGTTGTTGGAAGCCCTCGAAACCGGTGGCGGCGGGGACATTGCCTTGGGACGTCATGCGGTGGCTGCGTTGCTGGACGCCGCGAGTGACCAGGTGAACTTCAAGTTTACCGAAGCTGAAATCATTGAGATGGTACAAACAGCCTACGATACGGGTGACTTTGAGACACCGAAAAACGTCCTTGCCGAGCAAAATGAGCTTGGTTGCACGATCGACAAGGGTTGCACCGGTGAGGATTGCAATTCGTGTGACTCGGACGGCAGCAGCGACAGTAGCGCCGACTCTGGTTCAGACAGCGACAGCGATCACGATGCCAATGGCGACTCGGACGGAGGCAACGACAGCAGTGCGGATTCCGGCTCGGACAGCGACAGCGATATGGGATGTGACCATTCCAGCGATTCCGATGACTCCGGCGACTCCGATCATGCAAGTGACTCCGGTGACGGGGAGCACGACTCTGCGGGCCATGGTGACGGCGGCGAATCGGATGATTCGTCACTGCATCAGCACAAAGGCCACCCTCGCGGGGGACACGACAAGAGGTCATCCACCGAGAAGAAACCCAAGCCGATTCGCGATTGATTCGATGCCGTCTCCGCTCGCAACGCGGTACCCAGGTGGTTGCGAAGGGTAAACTGCTGGTTTGCGGGCGAGCGGCGGGGGCGTGGTTGTTTTTGCGGCGTAGATGGGGTGCAAGTCTGCCGATAAGGAAACTATCGGGAGAGCTTTGAGATGCGCCAGCCCCATGCTTTGACGACCCATTGCGTTTTTGCCCTCATCGTCGCGGTGTATGCAACGACCGCGATCTACTTCCCAATCGCCTACATATGGGGCACCTACGAAGACCTCATTGGTGAATGGACGCAATTCTGGCTTTTTATCGCGACGTTTGTTGTTTCGACCCGGTTGCTCTTTCTTTCAACCAGGTATCGTTTGACATTCGCGGCGCTGGCGATCTGTTGCTTCTACGTTTCGATGGAGGAGATATCCTGGGGGCAACGCCTTTTCGGTTTTGCGACGCCGGATTTTTTCAAAGCACACAACCTGCAAAGTGAAACCAATTTCCATAATTTTGTCGCCGGTCCGTTCAGTACGACGCTGAAAGCGTCTATCGGGTATGCACTTGCGGGAGCCATGGTTGCGTACGGGCTGGTATATCCCCTCCTGTTGCGCACGAAAAATCGACTGGCATCGTGGTCTGACGCGCGGGGTCTTGCGGCACCTCCCCTTTGGCTTGCGCCTTTTTTTGTTCTTGCCGGTTTTCTCGAGGTCACGCCGTTTGGTTTTAATGAAGCGGAAGTTGCCGAGCTGCTAGTTGGTTTTGGCGTGTTTTTCACGACGATTCACTATGCCTTCGCAGTCAGTCGGGATCTGGTTCCCCTCCAAAGCGGTGAGTGGAATCCTCGGGCGAGAGCATCGCTTGCGGTGCGTTTTGCGCTGACCGCTTTTGTCGTGGTTTCGGTCGCGTCGAACACGGCATTGGGGATCTACGCGACGCCGAGTGGAAGAGCACGCATCGACAATCGAGTTTCCAACGGGCTTGAGAAATTCGCCCGTCGCTACGGACGGTACGGGCAGTGGACAACCTCGGTCGCGTTGATGAGGAGAGTGCTCGATCGGAAACCAAACAGTCGATCCACGCTCCGCAGGCTTGCCGAGGCACTTCGTAACACCGGTGACGAAATCGGCGCTGAGCGCTACCTGCAACAAGCGCTGAAACTGGACCTGAAAAAGTTGAAACAAAACCCCCGTTCGTCCTCGCTGCAGCGATCCCTTATTCGCACGTATCGTGCCCTTGGCGATCAAGAAAATGCGAGGCGCCACGAACACGAGGCGTTGCGGATCGGACTTGAAAGGGTCACAAAACACCCGGAAAGCGCTAACGCCGCCTATTCTCTGGGGCGGACCTATAGCCTTCTCGGGCGCGACGCCGAAGCGCTCAAAGAGCTGGAACGGGCTTATCGTCTCAAGCCGACCTCCAAAACCTTCAAAAAAGCGTACATCAACGCGAAATACTGAGGCGAGCCTGCTTGACATCGGGCAAACGCGGTGCGCGGCGTACACACCGTCTTGGGAATAACCTTTGCACGTCGAGCATTTGCCTTTGGTTTTATGAACGTGTCATGCTCTTATAGATCGTTTCCATCCAGCGGTCGGGTTTGATGAACCCGTTGCCCCAGGATTTCCACCGATTCGGAAGCGGAATCTTCTTGATGTTTTCAAGACTCTCTCCTGCTTCAATCGCTTTTCGCACGAGGGTCGTTGTGTCGACGAGCATGCGGTGATAGGTCTTGAGCCCCTCATAGTCGGTGAGCGGTCCATGCCCTGGAATCACCTTCACACCCGGTTTGACCTGTTTGAGTACATCTTCGATGTCTCGAACAAGACCCTCGACATCGCCGCCATGGTCCAGGTCGACAAACGGAAGCATCCCCATAAACAGCAGGTCGCCCATGTGGACAACATTTGACCTGGTAAAGAAAATGACGCTGTCGCCGTCGGTGTGCCCATGGGGGAAATGGATCACGCGAATTTCCTCGCCATTAAAATGTACGCTGAGCGATTCGTCGAAAGTGATGATCGGAAGCGCGCCGGGGGGGAGCGGTCCGGTTTTGCGCCCGCCTAATTCCTGTACGGTGGCCAATCGCTTTCGTACATTTGTCTGTGCGATGATCGTTCCGGAGTGTCCGAAGAATTCGTTTCCGCCCGTATGGTCGCCGTGCCAGTGCGTGTTCAGGATGAACTTCGGTTTCTTCCCGCCGATTTTTTCGATTGCCTTCAAGATGCGGTCCGCCAATGGGGCGAACTGATCGTCGACTAAGAGGACCCCGTCATCGCCGACGGAAACGCCGATGTTTCCTCCACTACCCTCCAGGAAATAGATATGATCGGCAACGGGCGTCGTTTTGATTTTAACGTCAGAGAAATCGCGCTGCGCCATGGCTGTTGAGGCGGAAAGCGCGGTTAAGACGAATATCCACACGGCTTTTAATCGAATCATAGCGGACCCTTTCTTTCAATGGTCAACCCCGGTTCTCTCGCTCGAATGTCGAGCCATGGAGGGTACACGGACTCTACGAGCTTGAAAAGAGATAGCCGGTTGTGCGAGAACGGCAGGGTGTGTGACAGAATCGGCGGGGGAGCGAATCGCATGGCGAAAACCCGGTTTAGAAGCGAGGCGCCTATCGCGGAGTTGCGATGATCGCAGCGAGACTTTAGTCCGCGCGGACGCTCCGACTTTTCGGGTTTCGCTTTATTTTGCTGCCCGGTCGGCGGGGCAAAACATCCACTGTCGCACCGCCAGACAAGAGCACTGTTTTTGTCATGGACGCGGCTACCCCCCTGTATCCCCCCTTGCAAAGGGGGGACGTCGGCTCATCACCCCACCTAGAACCCGCCTCAAACCGGTGTCATTCTGAGTCCGCGCAAGCAGTCGAAGAATCCCCTGCGCCGCAAGCGCGTTGCGATTGTCCCAGGTCCGGTGAGTGGCCGCAAGCGAGATGCTTCGCTGCGCTCGGTGTGACAGATTGGGGCACGATAAAACCAGCTTCATAAGAAGGGAGCGAAAACCCCTGCCAGACCCTTTCGACAGGCCGCCTGGTGCAGCCGATCCAATCGGTCTCTCCAGTTTCAGTTTACTCGCCAAACGGTCTTGAGATTTCCCTATTTTCTGTCTGCTCGGCAGTTGCAAAAAGTTGTATGGGATTGTTGTGTCGGATTTATATAGCGGAATGGACGCGTCACAATGGGGGGCTTGTCTTAACGATGGGTATCGTTTGCCAGGAGCTTTGCACAGAAGCGCCGGTGGTGGTATCCTGCGGCACCGCGTCCTACTCTCGGCTTGGAATGGTCGGGGGATGCGTGTCGCAAGACTACACAAGATGGAGAAATGCCCACCATGAACGCACGAAAAAAATCATGCCGAGTCGTAGCCGCCCTTGCGGTCTTTTCGTTCCTATTGCCGGCTGCGATGGCCAAGCCGCTACCGCACGATGCTCGTGTTTTGACGGGCAAGCTTGACAACGGTTTCACATGGGAGTTCCGCAAACATGACAACCCGCCGGGAAAGATGGCGATGATCATGCACGTGCGCACCGGGTCGCTGAATGAAAAAGAGAATCAGCGGGGACTTGCCCACTTCATCGATCACATGGCGTTCAACGGTTCTGAGAATTTCGCGCCGGGTGAATTGATTCCATATTTCGAGAGTGTTGGGATGGAATTCGGTGGAGACCTCAACGCCTTTACCAGTTTCGATCAGACGGCGTACATGCTCTTTCTCCCCGACACGAATCCTGAGGAGATCGACAAGGCGCTTTTGGTCTTGAGCGACTACGCCTATCGAATGCTTCTTTTGGAAAAAGAGATCGACAAGGAGCGCGGCGTTGTGCTGGAGGAATCGCGGCGCGGCAAAGGTGCGTTCCAACGAATCCGCGATAAACTTTGGCCGCAGCTCTTTGAGGGAACTCGATTCGCAGATCGACTTCCGATTGGTAAGGACGAGATTCTCAAAACGGCGACACGAGACAGATTCGTGGACTACTACCGCACGTGGTACCGACCGGAAAACATGACTTTGGTCATGGTCGGGGACATGGATGCTTCGAAGGTCATTGGGATGATCGAAAAGCGGTTTGGGAGCTACCATCCCAAAGTGCCTGCTCGCAAGCAAGAAACCCCAGAGTTTAAGAACTTTACCAAGCAGCGAGCGATGGTTGTGACGGATCCGGAAATGGCGATTTGCAGTGTGGGAATGTTGAACATCCTTCCGGGACGTCCACCCGTCACCACCGTTGAACAGTGGCGTCAGGAACTCATTGAGCAGATTGGAAGCTGGATCATCGGTCGTCGTTTTGAAGACATGGTCAACAGGGGTGAAGCGAGTTTCCGAGGGGCAGGTGCGTCGGCGTCGTCCTTTTTCAATGACGCCGTTTTGGTCAACGGGTCCGCCACCGGTGAGCCGCAGGACTGGAATAAAATGATCGAGCAGCTCGTGATGGAGGTTCATCGTGCGCGCGACTTCGGCTTCACCGAACGCGAACTCGATCTGGCCAAAAGGGAAATCCTCGCCGATGCAGAAAGGGCCGTACGCACCGAACCAACCGTCAACGCCCGGTCGCTCATGTTCAAAATCATGTCAGCGGTCAACGACAAAGAGCCTCTGCTGTCCGCGCAGCAAGAACTGAACCTCTACAAGGAGTTGCTTCCCAACGTGGACCTTGCCCGGGTGAACGCTTCTTTCATGGAAAACTTCACGCCCGGGTCGTTTGCTTACACGGTGGAGATGGTTGAGAAGGAAGGCGTACAGGTTCCCTCGAATGACGATGTCCTTGCCGCTGCCCGGGCCGCCTGGGCACGGAAAGTCACACCAATCGAGGAAAAGTCCGCCCCTACGGATCTGCTTGCAGTCATGCCCACTCCGGGCAAGGTCGTTGACAGCACAACCGACGACGAGTTGGGTGTCACGAGCGTGTGGTTGAGCAACGGCGTTCGTGTCCACCACCGTTTTATGGACTACAAGGAGGACACCGTTTTGGTCACCGTTTCGCTCGCGGGCGGCGAAATTGAAGAGACGGACAAAAACGAGGGCGTCACAGAGGTTGCCTCCCTTGTGTTCAGTGAGCCGTCGACCAGTCGGCTGACCACGACCAATATCAACGACATGATGACCGGCAAGAACATTCATGTTCGCGGCGGAGGAAGTGGCGATGCTTTCAGGGTTTCCATCACGGGATCGCCCAAGGATTTGGAAACGGGCTTGCAACTTACCCATGCCCTTCTTACGGACGGAAAGATTACTGACGCGGCATTCAAAAACTGGCGTCTTCAGTCTCTTCAGCGCATCGAGATGATACGAACCATGCCGATGTTCCGGGCGTTTGAGGCATCCGAAGACCTGCTCACCGGTGGCGATCCGCGTTTTAGGTTTCCGACCAAGGAAATGGTGAACCGCCAGTCGATAGCCCGCTCGCAGGCGTGGTTTGATCGGCTCTGCCGCACCGCCCCCATTGAAGTTTCCGTGGTGGGCGAAATCTCGCGAGAGGACGCGTTGGCGCTTATTGCGAAATATATCGGATCGCTTCCCGAACGCAGTCGATCGGCTGACTCGTTAAACAAGCTGCGTCGCATCGCACGCCCAACCGGACCCTTAACGCGGCATGTGGACGTTGAGACCATGACGCCTCAGGGGATGTCGATGGCCGGGTTTGTCGCCGGTGACGCCCAGAACACCCATGATCTTCGTGCGATGGCGTTGGCATCCAACATCATGACCAGCCGGGTCATCAAGCGAATTCGAGAGGAGCTTTCCTGGGTCTATTCGATTCGCGCTTCGCATCGACCGAGTTTCACCTACAAGGAAGCGGGGCGGTTCGTCGCGGCTGCCCCGTGCGATCCCGCCAATGTCGACAAAGTCGTTGATGAGATTCATCGCATGTTCAAGGTTTTCGCAGACGAAGGTCCGACCGCGGAGGAACTGGCCAACGCTAAAAAGCAAATTGCCAACAACCTCGATACGCAGATGAAAGAACCACAGTACTGGTCCGGCGTGCTGAGCAACCTTGATCTCCACGGTCGCAACCTTGACGATGAGAAGGGAAAGGTGGCTTCGTACAACCGCTTTACCGCTTCCCAGGTGCGCAGCACATTCCGAAAGTATTACACCCCACAACGCAAGTTTAGCGTAACTGCGACACCGACCAAGGCGAAACCCGGCAAGGATATGAAAAACAAGAAGAAGGCAACGTCCCCCTCGTAGTATTGGGCGTGGTGCTGAATTAAGTAGCCGGTTGGCGAATGATCGAATTCGTCAACCGGCTTTTTGGGGAAATCGCGGCGAGCAAGGGGGGGCGTAGCACTTCAGGCGGTAGGCGGCGCGGACACGCTCGCACCGAGCTGGCTTCGTAGAAGCAAGCGGACGAATGACCGCCGCGCTATGGGCCCCTTCGATTTGGATTGGCGCTGGGACACGTGAAGTCCAGCCCCGCAGACTCCGTCTTGCGCCCGCGAACAGGTTTTGGTCATGCGAGGTCTTATAGATTTCCGCCGCAGACGGCGGGGGTGCGTTCGGCGGCTTCGCGGACACCGTCTGCCGTAGTAGAACCGTCGAATCCTTTGCCTTCGGTGCCGTGCGCGCCCCGTTTGAATCTGGGCGGTAATGCGCAGCGGGTGCGTTAATCGGGATAATCTTCGTCGCGCGATTCTTCCTTGTCGGCTTCATTGCCGATCATGTAGCCGGCTGCGGCTCCCACACCGGCGCCGATGAGCGTTCCTTCTGTGTCATCTCCAATCCATTGTCCGACGGCAGCTCCCACGCCGGTACCGATCAAAGAGCCGGTTTTGGCATTTGTTGCGCATCCAGCGACGAGGATGACGGCCAAACAGGGCAGAATTGTGACCATTGCCGCTGTCGAATTTCTGTTTTTGTGTTGCATCACTCTTGCTCCATCAATGGGACCGGACGATCGTAGAACGACCGCTTCCTGGGTCGTCCGCACCAGGTAGACAGCCCCCGCGGCAAGAGGTGAGAGGTTTCTTCAAATATACCTGCAAGCAAGCCGGGAAAAGGCGGCGAAGGGATTCGAACCCTTGAATAACGGATTTGCAATCCGTCCCCTTAGTCCACTTGGGTACGCCGCCGTGGGAAACCTCTCCCATGGGGGTTTTGACCGCTTACCCGCCCCTCGCGGGAGGACACATATCTATAGCGGGACGCGGTGAGACGGGCAACCCCAAACCACTCACCAACGCGTGAAGCGGCAGTGTACCGTCGGAAAACCAGCGGTCCAACCCCACCAATGACTTTTTCGGACCTTTCCGCCGCCATCAAACAGGTCAAAAAACAGGAGAACAGCAGGTGCAACTTCATCACGGGTCACTAGGCTCCGATATTCGGTCAGTGAACACTCGACTCGACCGACTTTTCTACCGGAGGTGGACCCTTCAATGTCCGATAACGAAACCTTGCGAATTGGTGTGATCGGGTGCGGTCACTGGGGACCAAACCACATCCGCGTGTTTAGTGAGCTTGACCGAACGACGGTACTGGCGTGCTGCGACCTTAGTGAGGCTCGCCTGTCGCGGATTTCCGGGCGGTTTCCCGGAATTCGAACATCGAACCAATGCAGCTCGATTTTCACTGACGACGCCATTGACGCGGTTGTCATTGCCACGCCCACCAACACGCACTTTCGCCTCGTAGAACAGGCGCTGCAAGCGGGGAAACACGTTCTCGTCGAGAAGCCGCTTTGCCAGAGTGTTGTTGAAGGTGAAGCCCTTGCCGCTCTTGCCGAGAAAACCGAGCGGGTCTTGATGGTGGGGCATGTGTTTTTGTTTAATCCTGGAATCGTGCGTCTTTGCGAAACGATTCGTCGCGGGGAGCTCGGGGGCGTTCACTACCTCGATGCGGTGCGGACCAACCTCGGACCGATTCGCGGTGACGTGAACTCGCTGTACGACCTCGCCACTCACGACATCAGTATTTTCAACTACTTGCTCGGCGAGGCTCCGGTGGCGGTTTCATGCCTGGGAAGTCGAATCACGCAGGACTCGGTTGAGGACGTTTGCTTCACGACGATGCAATACGCGGACGGGACGCTCGCACATATTCACGTAAGCTGGTTGAACCCGCGCAAGGTGCGTACGATCACGGTCGTGGGTTCCAAAAAAATGGCCCACTGGGACGACATTGATCCGGTTGACACGCTTCGGGTTTTCGACAAGGGACTTTCCGAGGAGCCGACCTATAACTCTTTCGGCGAGTTTCAGTGCTCGCTTCGCAGCGCCGACATGCACGTTCCTGCCGTGTCCGCTTGTGAGCCTCTCAAGGAGCAGGGCAAGGCCTTTGCTTCTTGGATACTGGATAACGAGCCTTGCGGATGCGGAGCGGCGGAGGGGTTGGCCGTCGTGAGAACGCTTGAAGCTGCCATGGAATCGCTCGCGTGTGGTGGGGCGATGTGCCCGGTCGGGCAGGCGCCGATCACGCTTCAATCGGCGGTGGTGTCGGCGGATCACGTTCTGGGAAGACGCCGCGAAGGGGCGACGTCGCGTAAAGCTCCAGGGAAATACGACGCAGTGGCGCAGAATGTTGCGACCGGAGAGTAAAGCATGACGACTCAGGGTTCATCGAATCAATCGAGCGGTTCCGGGGAATGTAGCACTTCCATCGCGTCCGTATTCATTCATCCACAGGCGCTTTGCGAAAGCAGTTGCATCGGCGACGACACGAGAATCTGGGCGTTTGCCCACGTGATGGAGGGGGCACGGGTCGGAACGCATTGCAACATCTGTGACCACGTGTTTGTTGAAAGCGGCGTATCGATTGGAGATCGCGTTACCGTCAAAAACGGCGCAATGATCTGGGAGGGGGTTACAATCGACAACGATGTTTTCGTGGGCCCCGGCGTTTTGTTTACCAACGACCGATTCCCGCGTAGTCGTCGCATGCCCGAGATCGTTTTACTCGAGCGACAAGGGAAGATGGAGTTTACCCCCACGCGTGTGCATCGTGGGGCAAGTGTCGGTGCCGGCAGCGTGATCGTAGCGGGCGTGACCATCGGACCATTTTCGATGGTGGGGGCCGGTTCGGTTGTGACAAAGAGTGTCGCCGCCCATCGACTTGTCCATGGCAATCCCGCGCGGTCTGTAGGTTGGGTCTGTGTCTGTGGAAGACCCGTTGCGGGCAACGAATCGTGCGGCGAGTGCGGGCGCAGGTGGCGGGTGGAATGTGATAGTCTCATTGCCGTGGAGTGATCGCATGTACCGCGGCAAAAAGCTCATTGCCATCATCCCCGCTTGCGACGAGGAGGAGAAAATCGCAGACGTGGTCGAGCGAATCGACGCGCATCTCGTTGATACCATTCTCGTCGTGGACGACGGTTCCACGGACGCAACGGCGGATGTTGCACGTCGAAAGGGCGCAACGGTCATTTCAACGGGCAAGCGAACCGGTGTGGGTGCTGCCATCCGTCGGGGAATGCAGTTCGCGCGTGATGCCGAGTTTGAAGTCGGAGTGATATTGGCAGGAAACAACAAAGACGAGCCTGACGAGATTCCCAAACTGGTGGATCCGATTTGCGATGATCGGGCCGATCTTGTCATCGGGTCTCGGTATCTTCCCGGCGGGTCGTCCGGGGGCGATATGCCATTCTACCGAAAGCTGGCGACGCGACTTCATCCGTGGTTGATGGGCCTGTTCTGCGGCAAACCCCTTTCGGAAACAACGAACGGTTTTCGTGCCTTTCGTCTTTCGTTGTTGGATGACCAACGCCTCCGTTTAGATCAGCGATGGCTGGACACGTACGGACTTGAAGTTTACTTTCTCTGGAAGGTCATCACCCTTGGATATCAGCACGCGGAAGTGCCCTGTACGAAAATATACCCGCCTCGAAGTCTTGGAATCACAAAAATGCGACCGATCATCGACTGGTGGTCCATTCTCAGTCCTATCTTCCTGCTTGGATTGAAAATCCGCAATTAGCGTGTCCGGTTTTATCGGAACCGTGTACGTTGGCGTCTCTTGGCAAACTCGGGTCTTAGCTCTACTTGGGCTGTTTTTCGGACGAAGAACTACTCATCGGATCGCCGCGCCAGCGCGCTTCCGATCGTTGTTTTTGAAACGCAGACGTCCTTGTGCCGTTGGCACGGGGGATTGGAGTCAATGCAGCGTGAACGCTCTTCTGATCAACCCGCCGTGGCAGACCTCGGATGGCAACATCTGGCACGGTGTCAAGGGTACTTCGCCCCCGCTGGGTTTGCTTTACGTGGCTGCGTATGCGGAGTCTCACGGTCACAACGTCCGCGTCATCGATGTTGACGCTGAGGAGCTGTCGCTCGACGACATTGCGAACGCAGCACGAGAAGACCAACCGGACTGGGTGGGTATTACGGCGGTGACCAAGCAGATTACGGCGGGAAAGCTCGCCGCTGCAATGATCCGGCGTGTGTCTCCCCGCTCGAAGATCGTTGTCGGCGGGATTCACGCAACAGCCATGCCCGACGAGTTGCTGCGTGACGAGAATATCGACTATGTTATTCGTGGAGAGGGGGAAGTCGCGTTTACGGCGCTTCTGGACGGTGCACCGCTGGATTCGATTGGTGGGCTGTCGTATCGGGGTGGCAACCCGCTTCAGCCGCACCAACACAACGACATGGCAGATCCAATCGAAAACCTCGACGCATTGCCCACGCCCGCGTATCACCTGGTTCCCTTTGAAGCCTACAAGCCCACGATCGGTGCATATCGTCGCCTGCCGGCGGTGAACATGACGATGACGCGCGGTTGCCCCGGGAAGTGCACGTTTTGCAACTCGGCGGAAACGGCGCTGCGAACGCGATCCGCGGAGCATGTCGTGGCGGAGATACAAGCCCTTCAGTCGACCTATGGTATTCGCGAAATCAGCTTTTACGACGACACGTTTACGATTTACAAGAAGAACGTGGCGCGCATGTGCGACCTTCTTGTCGAGCGCGGAATCGATCTGACCTGGTCCTGCTTCGCTCGAACCGATTGCGTAAGTCCCCCGCTCTTGAAGAAAATGAAAGCCGCCGGTTGCCACCAGATTTTGTTTGGACTGGAATCCGCGGACGAAAAGATTCTCGAAGGGATCCGCAAGCCGATTGATATCAACATGACCCGCAACGCGGTGCGGATGGTCCAAAAGGCGGGGATCGACGTGCGCGCGGCCTTTATGTTCGGCAATCCCGGCGAGACGATCGAGACTATGCAGCGGACGATCGACTTCGCCAAGTCGCTCGATCCGGACATTTGCATTTTTAACATCACCACGCCCTATCCCGGAACGCAGATGTTCAACTGGGCCTACGAAAAAGGGTATCTCAAGACGCTTGACTGGGCGGATTACGACCTGGCCAACTCGGTGATGGAACTGCCGACCGTGACGCGCGACGAGATTAACAGAATGTATCGTATCGCGTACAGACAGTTTTACTTTCGACCGCGTTACCTGCTCAGGCGACTCTGGCGACTGCGTACGTGGGAGGACGTCAAGGTTCACTATTACGCGTTTCGATCGGTCTTCGTCACTCGTGCGACGGGTCGTCGCAATCCAAACAAACTTGGAAGCAATACGTCGACCCCGCGCAAACAGGTGCCCGCCGTTGCGGCACCCTGCTGATCGTCGATACAGGAGGTTTTTTCGATGTCGATTCCGTTGGTCAACCTGCACCGTATGCACGAATCCATGCGTGATGAAATCCAACGTGCCATCAGCGGTGTGATTGAGCGAGGCGACTTTATTCTCGGAAACCAAGTCGCAGCTTTCGAGGACGAATTCGCTGCCTACTGCGAAACGAAACATTGTGTCGGCGTCGGCAGCGGGTTGGACGCGCTGACGATTGCGCTGCGCGGTCTGGGGATCGGCGCCGGCGATGAGGTGATCGTGCAGGCCAATACATTTGTGGCAACGGCGCTTGCGGTTAAACATGTCGGGGCTGTCCCCGTTCTTGTCGACCATGATCCCGATGGGTACGGACTCGATCCCCGACGTATAACCGATGCGATTGGCGAAAAGACCAAGGCCATTATTGCGGTGCATCTTTATGGTCAGCCGTCGAACATGGACGAGATTCTTGCCATCGCACGCGAGAACGGACTGCTGGTGGTGGAGGATGGTTGTCAGGCTCATGGCGCGCGTTACAAGGGGAGGCGTGTTGGAAGTCTTGGCGATGCCGGAGCATTTAGCTTCTACCCGGGCAAGAACCTCGGTGGGTTGGGCGACGGCGGAGCGGTGGTGACCAATTGCGACGCGCTGGCTGAATGGGCGCGATCGGCACGCAATTACGGGTCAGCCATGAAATACCACCACACCGTGCAGGGGTTCAACTCTCGTCTTGACAGCATCCAAGCGGCTGTGCTGCGCGTGAAGCTGAAAAGGCTGGACGACTGGAATGCGCAACGTCAACACGCCGCATCCGTTTATCGAGATTGTCTGGCGGGCAGCGCGGTTGAGCTGCCCGCGGAGCTGCCGGGACGCGATCACGTTTATCATCTGTTCGTCGTGCGCGTTGGGCGTCGCGACGATTTGCTAAAGCATCTCCAGGAAAAAGGGATTGGCGTCGGGATTCATTATCCTATTCCCATCAACCAGCAAGAGGCGATGCGATTGGGGTGCCCAAAACCCGGACCGCTACCCGAATCGGAGACTTGTTGTGACGAGATCCTCTCCCTACCGATTTGCCCGTTTATTCGCGATACGGAGGTGGAAACGGTAGCCAAAGAAGTCGCGCAATGGATCGCGGAAAACGATCGAGAACGTATGAGTTTCGGTCCGATTTCGGTTTGAAGCGGGTGACAGGACCGCTTGCGAAATGTGCGTACACGTTTCACCCTAACGAACGGGGACGTAAAACTTCCGGCGGGTCAAATGCGCCCGATCCCTTCTATGAAGGCGGGTCTATCATGCTGAGCGTAGCGAGCCGCGGACTTTAGTCGGGTTTGTCCGCGCGGCGGCTGATCGTCCGTGCTGATTCTCCACTGCCTCACGGTTGTGACTCTGGTGATGCCATCCTCGTCATGCACGCTTTAGGAAGGGCGGTTGGACGGTCTCAATCGAACATTCGAAACCGCAGAATCGCATACAGCGCCTTGAATCCGTCGATCATTCTGATCTTCTTTCCTTCGGCGTAGTCACGACCGGCATAGCTGATTCCGACTTCGTAGATGCGCCATCGGCCGCGTGCCACCTTGGCCGTTATCTCCGGTTCAATTGTAAACGTAGTGCTTCGAAGGGTCAGTGACCGGATCACCTCTGCCTTGAAAACTTTATAGCAGGTTTCCATATCCGTCAGGTTCAAATTGGTCAGCATGTTCGACCAAAGCGTGATCATTCGATTCCCGACCATGTGCCAGAACAAGTGAACCCGGTGGTATTCCGACCCCACAAACCGTGAGCCGTACACGACATCGGCCTTTCCCTCAAGGATCGGCTTTAGAAGTCGAGGATAGTCGCGGGGATCGTATTCAAGGTCCGCATCCTGGATGAGAATGATGTCACCGGAAGCGATTGCAAAACCCGCCCGCAGCGCTGCACCTTTTCCTCGATTGCGATCTAAAAGCTCCACGCGAATCGTTTCATCAGGCCACCGCTCGGTCAGTTTCGGGTAGACCTCTCGCGTCCCATCGCTGCTGCCGTCGTCAACGAGGATGATCTCGCGTTTTAGACCGACCTCTACCTCCATCACGCGCGAGACAAGCTCCTCGAGCGTCGTACGCTCGTTGTAGACCGGGATGATGATCGAAAGTGTGTCCATGTTCACGGATGCTTCCCAGTCGGCAGCATGTTCCATGCCGACATGCGCGCCGGACCCGCTACCATATCCCATCTTTCGCAAAAGATAAACCGGATTTCAAACAAACGGGTCTGACAATCGTACTGTTAAAATCGGGTCGGTTTGGTCGATTGAACCCGGGAGGGGGCGCGATTCTCTCGCAGGGCGCGCCGGCAGCGGATATCCTCCGATCGTAAATGGGAGGCTGCGACGATCCATACGGAGCGATGTGTAGATGAATATCCTGATTACCGGATCGAGCGGGCAAATCGGCACCAATCTTGGGCTTTCGCTTTTGCAACGCGGCGATCGCGTCGTGGGGATCGACAAACGGGCGAACACCTGGACCGATGCCATCGACACGCGCATCGCCGACCTGACTCGCGGTGACCCCGCGTCCGTTGTCGAAGGAACCAGGTTCGACCTTGTCGTTCACCTCGCCGCCAATGCCAAGGTGCACGAGCTCGTCGAGCATCCCGGGCGAGCCATGGACAATATCGCCATGAGTTTTTCGGTGATCGACTATTGTCGCAGTCGTAAGCTGCCCATCGTTTTCGCCAGCTCGCGCGAGGTCTACGGAGACATTCACCGTCACGTTACGTGCGAAGCGGAGGCCGATTTTGTTGTTGCAGAAAGCCCGTACAGTGCCAGCAAAATATCGGGTGAAGCGCTGGTTTATTCTTACGGGCAATGTTACGACCTGCCTTTTCTCGTTTTCCGTTTCAGCAATGTGTACGGGAGATACGACAACGACCTTAAGCGTATGGAGCGAGTGATCCCGCTTTTTTTCGACCGGATCGCTCACGATAAGCCCATTACCGTTTTTGGTCGGGAGAAGGTGCTCGACTTTACTTATGTGGACGACTGCATTGCCGGAATCATCGCGGGGATCGATGCGCTCGCCGCCCGCAATGTCACCAAAGAAACAATTAATCTCGCCTGTGGACAGGGAGGGACGCTCGTTGACGTGGTCACGATTCTTTCCTTGGCCCTGGGGAAAACCGCGGATGTTACCTATCAGCCCTCGCGAGTTGGGGAGGTTACCCGATATGTCGCGGATATCGCAAAAGCTCGAAGCCTGCTCAACTACGATCCGAAAACCCCGCTGACGGAGGTATTGGTAAAGACCGTCGAGTGGTATAAAACAACCGGACCGAGCCAGTGAAAAAGGCGAAGGGGAAGGCGATTAGCTTCAAACGGATGAACCCATTTTCATTGTATCGACCAGGGTCAATGGGGCCAACGCTTTGCTGGGCTTTGCTTGTGTGCGCCGGATGTCGAACGCAGGATTCTTCCCGCTTTGCACCCACGCAGTCGGATCGACTGATGAACGCCTACCCGGAGCTTCGTAGCGGTCGTTTTGCATTGATTGCCGACTTCGAGGATTCCAAGCAGATGGAAATTGTCCAGGTCATCAGCGTTTCTCCGGTGGCTCATTGCGCACTTTCGACGCGTGGTGGACGAAAAGAAACGGGCTTGGGATCCTTGTCTTTTACCGCTGGTTCAAAGGACGACGTTGTCGTAATCGCCAACAAGGGTGGAGAAGACTGGTATCTCAAACGCGACTGGCGTGCATACGACCTGCTAATGATGTCCGTTTTTTCTCCGGAGGATTCTCTTTCGCTTAACGTTTCAATTCGTGGCGGTTCTTCCGGGGAATCGTCCACCATCTTTACGAGTGTGCCCCTGGATCGCGGGTGGAACGTGCTCCGGTTCGACCTGGGAGAAGTCGGAGAGCGCGTCGCCCTCGATGATATTCGTGAAATCCGTTTGGGGGTGACCGATCTGTCCAAGACCGTGACGCTCACGATAGATGACATTGTTCTGACCGGGTATCGTGTCGCCGTTTTTGGTGATCCCAATGCCACAAGCGGTGGCTTGTATGTCCAACAGGTGGGGCGCCATCTTCGCATCGGCGCGGGTGGAAAGTTCGAGCTGGTCGTGGGCAATGGTCAGATTCGTGGCTGGTACAACCTGGTCAGCGATCCCAACCGATTGCGGAATCTGCTCTACGAATCGACATTGGGACCGAATCCCGTCATCGTCGGCGGTCCCGCTGATGAGAACGGATTCTCCGGATTGGGCAAGACCGTGGTGGCGTCACACCGGATCGTCGAAGCCAACCCCGTGCGGGTGATTCTCCAGTGTCAGTGGCGGTTCGTTGACGATTCCTTGCACGCTCGCGGGGGGCTGGATGCAGCCCCCTTTCAACGCTGGCGATACACGATTTATCCTACGGGACAGGTTTACGTCTTGATCGAAACGACCTCGAAAACCGACGACGGATGGTCGCCACAGCTTGGCCTGTCCGTCTCACTCGCATCGTCCCAACGGCACGGGATCGAGACCTTGATTCCGCAGATGGACCGGGAAGAAGACGATGCAGATGTGCCGATGTTTGCGATGCTTTCGAATCCGACAGCGAGCAGTGAGTTGCTGTTTGTTCCCGATTTGATTTCCAAAACGCTGCGTTTCGTTGAAAACGTGTCGGAGGATGGTCGTCTCGTTTCAATTACCGCGCTGGACGATCGCGCCGCAACCCCGGTCAAGCGTTGGATTAGTCACCTGGTATTATCCAACGAAAAAAACAGCTCGTCGGATACGGTGAGATCACGATCGCAGGACGCAAGCGGTGTGCGATCGGTCGTTCAGATCGAGCGAGGTGCTCCCGTGCAGTTGGAGGACGGAAGCATTCGGTCGGACGGTTTCAATCGAGTTGAGGGATGCTACGCCATCGTGCCCGATGCCGGGCGCATTCGCGTTTTGCTCGATGGCGGAGTCCACGCGATTTTCTCTCCTGCATTTTGCATCCCCGGCGAAGCGGGGCGTGAAGCGTGGGTCTACGTGGACCACCTTATCTTTGAACCGGTGGTGCGCAACGATGCGGGGCAACTGCTGTTTCAACTGCCGGGTGTCGTTGACAAAAGAAGCGAAGTGGAGGTTCTCTTTCGACGAACGTCGAATCCATCGCCTTGACATTTCCGCAATGGTGAGCTATATTGTGGGGCTCGCGAAAATGTAACCCCATGTCGACAAAGGGGTTACGAACGAAAGGGATTGTGGCGAGGTGGACTTCCTTGGCCAAAAAGACGGTAAAGAAAAAAGCCAAACGGGTCGGCAAGAAGCGACCCACCGGTTCGGTCAAGAAAAAGGCCAAGGCCCCCGCACGTAAAAAATCGTCTGCTGCTCCCAAGCAAGCTCGACCCAAAACGACGGTCAAGAAAAGCACGACCTCCAGAACGGCACCGGCGGCGAAAAAGAAGACCGCCGGCTCTGCGACGGCCAGGGGCTTGCGTTCGAAAAAACGAACGGTCGCACAACGGCGCACGGTGAGCCGGGGAAACGGAACGGGCGACCCGGCCACGAAGCTCGACCCCGTGGTGTTTCCGGAAAAACCGCGTAAGAAAGTCAAGACCTATCTTACAGCCAAGCAGCTTCGTGAATTCAAAGCTCTTTTGGAGCAAAAACGCGCGCAGCTTTGCGGGGATGTTCAACGTCTTACTTCCGAAGCGCTTCGCAAGGGGTCTGACGGTGGTGGTGACGATCACTCGTTCATGCCCATTCACATGGCTGATGTCGGGTCTGACAATTGGGAACAGGAATTCGCTCTGGGTTTAATCGCCAACGAGGAATCGCTGGTTCGCGACATTGACGAAGCCCTTGCCCGGATCGAGGACAAGACCTACGGGATGTGTCTTGCGACACAAAAACCGATCAGTGTTGCACGACTCCAGGCCAAACCCTGGGCGAAGTACGGGATCGAATACGCAAGGATGCGTGACGAGGGTCGCCTCAGCTAACAGCTTGTTGGAAAGCGGCTCTTACGTGTGTGACACCGGCGTCTTGTCGGTGAAAACGTCGGCGGAAAACCGGCGGGCGCACTTTTTCAATATCCTTCTGACTCCCCCATTGTTGTGGAAATCATGGGCAAGACTTCACCACAGAGCAACACCGATTCGGTCGCCGAACACGAATCGGCGCTGACAAGTGCCAGTGCCCACGTTTGTTTCTGGTCGGTGGCGATGCTTCTGTTGTCGTTGGATCTTTGGTCGAAAAAATGGGCCTTTGCCGCGCTCCCGGTTGACGGATCACGAACCTGGATCGATGGGTGGGTAGAGTTTCGCCGTTCGCTCAACGATGGGGCGGTTTTTGGATCATTTACCGGGTACACGTCGGTTTTTGTTGGTGCCTCGATTTGCGCTCTTGCCTTCGTCTTCTACCTGTTCGCCCACAGCGGACGTAAACAGTGGGGTTTGCACATGGCGCTGGCCATGATCCTTTCGGGGGCTATCGGAAACCTTTACGACCGCGCCTTTATCATCGCGGACGTGGCAAAAATCGTTGATGACAGCGGAGTCCGGCAAACCATGATCGGCGTTGTGCTGAGCGATCCCGGAGAAAAAACGGTGCGTATCGGCAGTTACCCCGAGGGCGCCCATCCAAAACGTTTGGATCGTGAGCGATATCAGGTCACCTTGCACCGACAGGGCGTCGTACGGGATTTTATTCGGTTTGTCCCGCATTTCCCGCGCTGGTTTCCAACACGAGCGGGTCACGAAATCTGGCCTTGGGTGTTTAACGTTGCCGACGCTTCCCTGGTGTGTGGCGTGGGTATTTTGTTGCTAAGCTCCTTGTTCGGTCATCGAGGAAACAGCCCCTCCGAGACGGAGCAATAAGCGGGGGAATCGTGGCTAACCGAACGAAACAGACCAAATCGAAACGGGGTTCATCGGGGCGAAAGCCGGCGACGTGCGCAACCCCCATCCAGTCCCAGCAAAGTTTCGACCGGCAGATGATGCAACGCGCCATTCAACTCGCCACTCGCGGTATGGGACGCGTCGAACCCAATCCGATGGTTGGCTGCGTCGTGACGCGCGGTCGTAGACAAATCGCACAAGGGTATCATCGGCGGCTGGGAGGTCCTCATGCTGAGATCGTTGCACTGCGAAACTGCGAATCCCCTCCGCGCGGAGCGACGGTCTATGTCACGCTGGAACCATGTTGCCACCAGGGAAAGACTCCGCCCTGTGTCGATGCATTGATCGAAGCCGGTGTTTCACGCGTGGTTGTCGCCGTGCGTGACCCGAATCCACGTGTTAAGGGACGTGGGCTTGGCAAGCTTCGGCGGGCGGGGATTGGGGTCCAAGTCGGGGTTGAGAAGGAATCAGCCTGGGAATTGCTCGCTCCGTTTGCGACGCTGCAAACGCTCCATCGACCGTACGTTATCGCAAAATGGGCACAGGGGCTTGATGGGGGGCTTGTCACCCCAAGCGGGGATTCGCCGTGGATTTCGTGTGGGACGTCTCGTGAATTCGTCCACCGTTTGCGCGCACGCGTCGATGCTATCGTCGTGGGCAGCAACACCGTCTGCGCCGACGATCCACAGCTTACCGCCAGGGATGTGCCGATTCGTCGCAGAGCGACGCGCGTCGTGCTTGACTCGCGACTTCGTCTGGCGACAGGTTCGACGCTGGTTCGGACTGCACGGGAAGTGCCAACAATCGCATTTACTTCTTCGCACACCGCCTCGTCGCGAAAGGCCGATAGGCTCACGCGCAGGGGGGTCGAGGTCGTTGGGGTGCGTGAAGGCAAGCGAGGATTATTCCTGGCCGACGTCATGCGAAATCTCGCCGATCGACAGATGACCAACGTGCTTGTCGAGGGTGGACCGAAGGTGCTTGCATCGCTTTTCAATAGAAAAATCGTGGACGAGGCCTTTGTTTTTGTCGCGCCGAGGTTTATCGGACCGAAAGTGTCCCGAAACGGCGATGGACGCATTGGCGTAGGGCTGACCCCCCGCGGTGTGGAAATCGCCCGGTCGGGTGTGGACTTGCGATACCGCTGGCGATTCGCGTCGATTGATCCCGGTTAGGACCAATCGGTGCTCTGTTGCAACGCCAAGGGAGCGGTTCGTCCGATCGGAGTCGCGCGTGAGCGAGCAAACGGCAACGACGTTCAGACCCGCGCCTTCGGACCCGCGCCTTCGGACCCGCGTTTCCGCCCCCTCACCGTCGCGGTTCTGTGTCATCCTTGTCTCACACGCCTTTCGGGTCTGCTCGTTTCCGCCTGAACATCGAGGATTCACGGGGTACTGGGGCCACTTGATGATTCCGCGGGCGATCCTATAATGCGGGGCTCTTGTGTGTGGGCGGAGTATGCCCCTACGAGTCTGAAAAAGGTGCTATCATGCCGAAAATGAAAACCCACAAGGGTGCGAAAAAGAGATTTAAGCTGACCGCTTCGGGCAAGGTCCGTTACAAAAGATCGTATGCGGGCCACCTGATGAGCGGAAAGTCTGGAGACCATAAGCGCAAGCTGCGCCAACCTGCCACATTGGCGGGGGGTGTGCAAAAACGCATTCGAACCCTGATCGCGGATCACTAAAGAGGAAACCATTCCGGCAATCTTCGCCGGGTCGCTTCGGAGCAGACGCAAATGTCAAGAGCAACGTCCGGTGCAGCAAGACACCGCAAAAAGGTTCGTATTCTCAAAGAGGCCCGCGGATACCGTGGCCCACGTAGCAAGCGATGGCGACTGGTCAAGGAGGCGGTTCTTCGTGCCGGTTCCAACGCCTACCGCGATCGCAGACGGCGCAAGCGTGATTTTCGGGCGCTGTGGGTCACGCGGTTAACGGCGGCCTGTCGTATGCGCGACATCCACTACAGCCGCTTTATTTACGGGCTGCTTCAGGCAAATATCGAGGTCAATCGCAAGATGCTTAGCGAAGTCGCGATCCACTGTCCCCAGGACTTCGACGCTCTTGTTGAAATCGCCAAGCAGCACCAGCCGAACTCCGCCGCCGCGTAGAGGGCGGTCGAAGATTACAAAGAAAAGGACATGTCGATCGGCAGAGGGTCCGTCCGTCGATTTGGGGGCGAAGCTGTTCTCGGGGTTCTTTTGTTGCGACGGTGCTGCGCGTGGTATGGTCGCCCGGTCTGGATTCTCAGGGTGTAACCACGCGGCTGTTGCGCCGTCTTTGAAACAATCCTCTGATTTCATCCGTGATCTTGGGGAGCGGTCGCACCCGGACGCGCGGACCCGAGAGCGGTCCAATCACGCGGACCCCCATAAGCTGGCGACTTGCCCCCTCAAAAAGATCCGTCAAAACAGGGAACCGACCCAGCACATCCGGGGATATGTTGACCAGGTTCAGATCGATCGAATACTCCGGGAGTTTCAACGTTCCCGTGCCGATCAGAGAAACAAGACGCCCTCGAAGTACCAGCTCGTCGAACGAAACGGTGCTTCCTTCCACGAAGAATCGTGCCTGTGCTTGGTCAAACGCTCCTTTTTCCGGTGGATTGATTTGCAGCGAGTTGAAAATCGCCAGCACCAGTGGGAGCTGGTAGATTCGCCCGTCAACAATCTCGATGCTTCCGTCGCCGCGTCGTGAACTTTCCTTGCCCACCGTTCCCGAAAGACGAAGTTGCACGTTTGCCAGCCCATCGACATCTTCGGGGGTCGGTTGTTCGGACGGGTCGATGCGGTCTGTGTCTGCAAGAAACGGACCGACTCGCATGGACTGAACGATCGTGTTGATCGAATACGTCGCCACGGCCCGGTCGAACATCACCTCGGCATTGCCGGTGAGCTGCCCCTGGTAAACCGACGCGTTGATTGGGGAAAACAGGATACGACCGTTTCCATCCTTGGCCCGAGCGTATTGCCACTTGGCGGTGGCGTCCGTCATTGATTTTCCCAGAATGGCCCCGCGCGACAAATGGATCGTACCGGACAGAAGCGTTCCCCCGCGGTCGTCGACCGCAGAACCAGACAGGGCGAGGGTTCCCCCCAGTTTTTTCATTTCAAGAACACCGGGGATATCCACCGCGTGCAACACGACGTCGCCGTCTATTTCCCATCGCCGCTTTCCCTCTTCGTTCGCCTCGTAAGTCAACTCGTCAAAACGCAGATCAACGGTTCCCGTTGGTTGCATGGTGTCCCACGACGCTCGCAATCGTGGTGACAGCACGCCCCGGACCGATTTTCCCAGCGTCAGGTTTTCCGCGCTCAGCTCGATTCTTCCTGATTTGTGCTTGCCGCCGCTGTGGGTCTCAAACTTGGCCGAAATGTCGGCACCCCCATATTCCCCTCGCAGCCCACTCGACGAACTTCCGGAGTTTGTCGTGTGAACCACGCCGCGCACATTCGTGAAGGGAATCGGGAACATTTCGTGCTCAACGGACACGTTGGAGAGCCGCGTGGTGACGTCGTAGCGAAGGGTCCCATCCTCTGCGGTTTGCAATTGGGCATGTGCGTCAATCGGGCCGGTCACGCGCCACTCGGACAGCACGCGTCGAAACGCTTTCGGTGCGTTTTGGCGAAAAGGTCCGTCGACAGCCAGTCCTTGTGCTTCGAGCGAGACTCGGACCTGGTTGGATGGGTCGTGCTTCGTGATGCTTCCCGATAGCGAAAGTCGGCCTTTCCCATACCTGCCGGTAACGCCATTGAATTGAACCGCGTTTGGAGCGATCTCAATGGGTCCGGTGATATCGGTTATGGGAATCGGGAAAAAATCCGGGCGAATCGACGTGTCTTCCAATGCGACTTTCGAGGTGGGGACCACTTGCCCACTGGCATTGCGGGTGAGCTGTGTGACGATGTTTACCCGACCTTGTGCCTGAAGGGCTGCAAAGGCGCTTCGTCGGTCCGCTGGAAGTGCGGCAATCAACTTTTCGTCAAGGGGGATTCGCTCGCCCACGATACGCAATGCGAGGCTGTCAGAGACTTCTGGATTGAACGCTACCGATCCGTTAATGGTGATGACCCCATCTGTGGAGTGGCCTACGACGTCGGTGAGTTCAACTCTTCCCGACGCAATCTGAAGATGACCTGCCACGTTGTTGAGCGTGTAGGGAAAACGGCGATAGGTTGCGGTGGCGTCACGGACTGCGACCTGGATTTCGGTGTACCACGGTTTTTTCGCTTCCGCAGTGCCCTGCTCGCGGCTTGTCGATACGGTGAGGTCGATCCGTCCGCTTGGTGCGAAATCCTCGCGTATTTTTTGGTAGCGCGGTCCCAGTGCGCCAAAGAGCGCATCGTCGATCGGCACGTTTTCTCCGCTGATTGTGATTCGTGCGGCGGTTCCGGGATTGGTGTTTGCCAGCCATCCGTCGACGCACACCGTTCCACCGTCATGTTTCGTGCAGAGATCGTGAATCCACACTCCATCCGCCATCAAGCGAACGTTTCCGTGGACGTTTTTCCCGTGGTAGGGGTATCGATGGTAGGTCGTCGATGCACCCCTGGCGATCAGTTCGGCGTTTTTGATCGTAACGGGAGCCGCAGCCCCCGCTTTTTTGCTGACGGCAATCGTCAAATCCAGCGGTCCGGATGGATCGAATTTTTCATAAAATCGTTCCAACTGTTTCCATCCATGGATAAACACTTGCTCTGCTTTCGGCGCTGCCGGTGATGCACTTGGGAGGGAAAGATGTTTTACGCTTATTTCCGCATCGAAGGCTACGTCGTCCAGTGATTTCCATTGTTTGACGTCGCCGGTCAGAGTGATGGACACGCTGCATTGTGCCCCATGGAACGTTCCGGAAAAATGCGCATGGATCCTTTTTTCGGTGACATAAACGGTCCCGTTCACGTTAGTGAAACGCAGGTAACGCCGTTCGGCGGGGATCGCGACTTCTTCGCTACGTGAGGGGATCGATACGGTGGCGTTGTCCAGTTCGATCGTTGCGGACCGACCTTCCTGCGAGACGCCGTGACCGATCAGGTTGTAATCGCGGGCACTGACTTTTCCGCCCAATCCCAGCAAGTCACGCCACGCGCTCACTCCATCGTACTTCGCGTTGATAGCGAGCATCACCGCCTCCACCGACATCGACGGGAGACCTCCGCGCACGTTGCGAATAAGCCCCGTTGAAAGATCAACCTGCGAGATACCCGAGGAGTTCGGCGTGTCGCCGCTCTGCCAGGCGATATCGTAAAGCAGGTCGTTTCGACTCGAGGGGCGTCCGCGGACCGTTAAGTGTAGGTTTTCCACGGTGCGAAGTTGTCCAACACGCATACTCAGAACGCGCACGCGGGCATCACGAAGCTCGATCGTGGGCATTACCATCGGTGACGCTGAGCGATTCGGAAGGCGTGAAAAAAGCGTGCTTAGGTTCGTTTCTTGCCGGTCCGCGTCGTGGACGATCGTGCAGATCGGTGCCTCTGCGATCAGCGAGCGAATCACGAGCTTACCCCCAAGAGCCGCCCAGGGATCGTGTTCGATCTTAATCGACTCACAGTAAAACACGGTCCCCGAAGAATTCGGTGGAACCAGCGTTTCTCCGGAGGAAGCCACCTTTTCCGCATAGGGGTCCTGAATCGCCACCCCGTGTAGTTGAACCCCCTCCAGGAACGAAAACGACGCACTCTTGACGCTGACGCGCGTTCCGAAAAAGCGCTGCAGGTACGCTTCCGCATCGGCTCGCACGCGCGCCGAGTCGGTAAATCGTCGGTAGAGCACGCCGGCGACGACCAGAAAAACCAACGCCAGCACGGCAAGGACAATGATGGTTCGGCGCATTCGAACTGTTTTCAAAACGGCAATAGCGCTCAACGGTCGCGTCCTTCCAGGGCAGTTGCTTGCTTATGATTCTTGTACGAATTCCACGCCGCCAGGATTGCAACTGCAGCCAGGATTTCAAGGGTCACGACCGCGGCAAGGCGGTAACGGACGCTGCCGACAAACACGCTGTGAAGCGCGGTAAAGTAGATCGCCGGAAGCAGCAGAAACCCTGCCACCCACAATCCCCCGGGGTCGCGACGGCTTGGCAGTATCATACATCCCACGATCGCCAGCGCAAATATCGGGATCGACCATGCCGCGGCAACCATGCGCACCAGCGAAGATCGATACGCCTTGACATTGGGAACCGGATTCCACATTCGACCAATCTTTACCAGGGCGAGCTTGGCGATTCGTCCGGGGCGGTCTTTCATCGCTTCCAACGCGCGGCGAATGAAATAACGGTTCCATTGCAATTCCGTCAATTCCGCGACTTCGGGCATGGTTTTGATCGTTCCCAGATCGCTGGTCCCGTCGGCCTGGGGTCCAACCCCATCAAACAGCGAGATTCCCGCTCGCGTCGTGAGCCAAACAGGCTCCCCGAGGATCGACCGATTGCGAAGCATCCATGGAACAAGCGTTAGGATCACCAAAAATAAGGATCCGCCAATCAATCGAAACGCCGGTTGATCGAATCGTCGCCGCAAACCCACCAACAACAGCGTCACCACGACCAAACCTAAACTAGAGACTCGTACGTAGACGCAAAGTGCCCCCATAAGACCGATCACCATGCTGCTTTGCAATGAAACCGTCATTGATGGTCTGAGCATCAACGGTGCAACCGACTGAAAAAACAGGAGCATTGCAAGGATGAACGGTGTTTCGGTCAAAAGGAGTGACGAAGAAAAGACCAAAAACGGATCAATCGCCACCAGCACGCCCGCTGTCAATCCAACGCGCCGCCCGAAAAGCTGCGACGCAAGCGATGCGGCAGCCACGACGCCAATAGCTCCGATGACCCAGTGAAAAACCCTCGCGAAAAGCACTCCTCCGTCGAATCGGGCAAACAGAGATAGAAACGCCGGATACAGGGGCATTCGTGATGCGCGAAAACCCAGCTCGTCGCGCATGCCGTCTCCCCGGGCTATTGATTCGGCGATCGTCCAGTACTGCTGCTCATCCGGGAACTCAAACGCCGGTGCCGTGGGAGACCGGGTCACCTCGTGGTAGGCTCCCCACGCGCCGCGAACGACGACTGCCAGGAAAAATACGGCGGCGATATCCTTCCACGTCAAGGGGAATATCGCATGAATCTGTGGACGCGCAGCACGTGGCGATGGGTCCGGCAAGGGGTGGTTCACGGCGTTAACGACCTCGCGCGAAGATGCAAAACGCGTTGTGTCATACGAGTAACTTTGACTCGATCGTCGATCCGGTGTCCCACCAACCAGATTGGACCGAGTTGATCGCAAAGCACTGCCACGTTTTTCCGCCGGGCGGGTTGAACTTTTTCATCCGTGAGAAAATCTGCGACGGTTTTCGACCCGGGCGCTCCCAACGGGAAGAACCGGTCGCCCTCTCGCCGGCTGCGAACGACCAACGGGGTTCGGATCGCATCGACATCCACCAACTCGTGCATACACGACCCCGCGCGGAGAAGTCGCGGAATCTCGCTCGCGGTGACCGGTTTGATTTCGCATTCAATCTCCAGCGATCGAACCGGAAGGAGCGTCCTGCCAGGCACATGAATGGCGACCTGCGGTGCGATAGATTCGCGGGGCTGATCTGAGGGAAGGGAAAAAATAAGCTGGTGATACCGCTTCTCAATCATCATACCGCATGGAAACATGACGCGTCGCCCGCTGGCGGGATTGGTAACCAAGTCCACCCCCGCCACCAGGTGGTTGAAGGCGAGGTCCTGTTCACCCAGACCAAATGACGCATACGCAAGACGGATCACTTCGGTTTGTACGATCCTGCTCTTGCGTGCCAGGGCCTCGGCATTGAGAACCAGCGTTTGATCGTTTCGCGAAACGATGAGCGCTTCAAAAGTCCGTTGTGCCGTCTCTCCCAGGAACTCCTCGAGCCAGCGTGCTTGGTGGCCCAGTCGCGTCAGGGCATCGTGTACCTGCGGGTTCACGCCTTCAGCGAGTGCAGGCAGCACGACATTGCGAATTCGATTACGCATCGGCTCGTTGGATTCGTTGCTCTTGTCTTCGCGAAAAACAATCCCTTCGCGCACAACGAATTCCTGGATCTGTTTTCGTCTCAAGTGCAGAAGGGGGCGAACGACCACGATATCACTTCCGGCGCTGATCGCGCGTCGTGGCGGGATACCGGATAAGCCTCGAAGTCCCGTACCGCGAAGGATGCGGTGAAGGATTGTCTCGGCGTTGTCGTCGGCGTGGTGAGCGAGGGCCACCAGCTTCGCACCGATCATCAGGCACACGCGCTCGAAGAAGTGGTATCGTTCACGCCGGCCAACTTCCTCGACCCCAATTCCGTCATTTCTTGCAATTGCCGTTACGTCCTTTTTTTCGATGGTGCAAGGGAGCGAGTGATCATCGCAGAACCCCCGGACAAAAGCTGCGTCCCGGTCGGCATCTTCTTTTCGCAGTTGATGATGAAGATGGGCAACGTGCAGTCGCAGCTTCCAGCCGCACGAGGCATTGAGCCGGCAGAGGATGTGAAGAAGAGCCATCGAGTCTCTGCCGCCGGAGACCGCAACCACAACGGCGTCTTCGCGGTCGAGTATCCGGCGATTTACCCATTCCTGTGCGAGCGATCTGATCATGACGGCATTCGCGAGCGATACAATCGTGCGTCTTCCACGACGCGCTCCTGTTAAAGTGTACGTCCGCCAGAACCCTGAGTCGATATGGGACGCTCGATCAATGCAAAGAACGACACGTGTGCGGTTTACGGGGCCTATTCGAGGCATGGAGTCCAGGCAACCCGATCCGTAACCGCAAGCCGAAAAGGCCCACCCCAGCGGTCAATCCACCGAGGATCCGTGACGCTGGTATACTGCCATGCTCCCAAGACCAAAGATGCCGCCACAACGTGGCGTCTTCGCCTTGACGGCCGATTGAGAAGCCTACGACAGTCGTCGTTTCGTTGACGGATGGGCAGGTGATTGGCACGGTGGTGGTTTCCTTGTGGCACGACCCTTTCGGGCCGGGAAGAGCTTCCCCGTGGGTCGAACCGCAACCGTAGAAGCCTTTTGGGGACCAGCGGTATTGATGGGGCGGGCGGGCTAACGACTTTTTTCTACGGTAACTTCAACCGTTGCGTAGGGTGAACGCTCGGGCAAGAACTTGTAGAGGATAACAAAATAGACAATGGCGCTAACGAAAAGCGCGACGCCGACGCTCTGTGAAATTGTCAATCCGGCGATGTCGTGCGGGTTGTCGGCGCGAATAAGCTCGAGAATGGTTCGCTGAATGGGGTACAACAGCAGCAACAGTCCGATGACCACCCCGTGTCGTTTTCGCCGGTAGAAAACGGTCGACAAAACACCCGAAAGAAGCATTGCCTGGATGGATGAATAAAGCTGCGTCGGATGCACGGCGACAGACCGGGTTGATGCCGCCAGGTCCTGCAATTCCGTGAGCGAGGTTCGTCGTGTTGGAACCAAACGCGACGGGAAGCGCATCGCAGCTTGAGAAAACGCAATTTTGGGTTGAAGGGCCTTCAACGCCGCTTTGGCACGTTCAGCCACTCTTGCGAGCTTCTTGGTTTCTTTCCCATCCGGGTCTTTTGCAAGAGCCAACTTGTACGCCTTGGTCGCGTCTTGATACGCGCGAATCGGTCGTTCACGCTTTTCGATAGGCATGGTCAATTCGGCAGCGGGGATCGGGATGGGCTGACGAACGTCTGGAGCTGTTACCAGAAGCTCCGCGGGAACCGTCACTTGGCGGTCTTCCCAGTGGCGCAAAAAAGCCGGACTTCCGTAGGGAAAGCGCACCGCCCACGGGTGGTTGGCGCGAAGGGCGTGTCCGCCGGCGGTTGTGGCACCGACGGCGCACAGTCCGCCGAAGCAGCATCCGTTGAAGAAACATCCAATTCGACCAAAGGCGAGCCCCCAGAGACAACTCGGAGCCATGATGTCGAGATAGAGTCGAAGCGATATTTTCGTCTTGAGAACCAGCGGGCACCAGACGTAACAGTAAAGCATCACCCCCAAGACCGCCCCAAGAAACCCGCCGAGAAATTCCAGTCCGCCGCTTGTGATGTCCACGACCGCGAGGAACTTGTTCTTGGCAGTTGCGAATTGAGGGTTCCAGTAGTGAATCACGTAAAAGATCCGCGCTCCTCCAACACCACCGGCCAGGCAAATAAACGCGATGTCCAAAACGCGGTCGGCGCTTGCTTTGACTCGCGTTGCTCGGCGCATTGCAAACCATACTGCCGTCAGGAATCCAACCATCAGGCAGAATCCGTAGGTCTTGATGCTGAGTCCGCCGGGAAGTGTAATCAATTCTGGGTGCATTGGCCTTCCTTGCTGGTATTTCAGGATATCAGGGGACGTTCTCGCTGCGAGACCGCCCGCGCCGCGATCCTAACGCGCACCCGAATCAACGTCCACGCCCACGTTGTCGATCAGGCGACATGACCCGATTCTCACCGCCACGCAGATTCGCGCTCGGCGGTCGATTCTTTCAAGCGGTTCAAGTGTTTCAGCGTCCACGACTTCAACGTAGTCGATCGAGCAGGGACCGGCGGTCTCAATGATTTCACGAATCTCGTTGACAATCTCCACAACCGACGTCGTTCCCCTTTCGATCCTTTTCGACGCAGAAAAAAGTCCCCGTGAGAGCGACAGTGCTTGTCGGCGTTGCTCCCGCGAAAGGTAGGTATTGCGACTGGACATGGCCAGCCCGTCGGGTTCCCGTACGATCGGGCATCCGATCACCTCGATTGGAAAATCAAGATCACAGGCCATTCTCCTGACGATGAGCAACTGTTGGTAGTCTTTTTCACCAAAAAAAGCCGCATCGGCCGGTAAAATCCCAAAGAGTTTCGCGACCACCGTCGTAACACCATCAAAATGTCCCGGACGGTCTCTGCCGCAAAGTGACTCGGTCAAACCCGACACGTGAACGGTCGTCCGCCCTCCTTCGGGGTACATCGTCTCAACGGCTGGCGTGAAAACAAGGTCCACTCCAGCGGTGCGACACGCGTCCAGGTCAGCTTCGAGGGGTCTTGGGTAGGCCTCGAGGTCTTCCCCGGGAGCAAACTGTGTCGGGTTTACGAAGATCGTCAAGGCGACTTTGTCACAGCTTGATTTCGCGGCACGAACAAGCGACAAATGCCCTGCGTGCAGAGCACCCATCGTCGGAACAAGACCGACTCTCAGCCCCTGCGCTCGCATCGCACGTACCGCCCGTCTGCACGAATGAATTTTTTCAAAAATTTGCACAATAATCGCCCGAAGCGAGATTCTCCGCGCCTCCTTTTCGGACCCTGGCCGATTATACTCTCGAAAGCGATCCGCCCACCGGCGATCGCACTCGATGCCACCCGAAAACCCTAACCCATGGTGGCGGCGTGTGTCTAGCTGTCAGGAAGCTGCGAATTGGAAACCCGGCAGGCCAAAACCGATTGTACCCAGGTTGAGTTGGTCCGTCGGGCGACCGACGGCGACCGCGAGGCGTTTGGAAGGCTGGTTCGTATCTATCAGCGGCGGGCGGTCTCGCTGGCCTATCGACTCTTGGGCAATAGCGAGGATGCAAGTGATGTTGCCCAGGATGCCTTTGTCCGAGCTTACAAGAGCCTGAACCAGCTCGCCGACGCGAGTCGATTCGGTCCCTGGTTGATGCGGACTGTGAGCAATCTTTCGCTCAATTATCGCCGCATGAGAGCGACAAGGGCGTCCGGATCGCTTGACGATGGCGTCGAAGCCGTCGCGGAGTTGCGGAATCCAGCGACCGGGATGAAGCTGGTGGGCGGTGTGACACATCCCGGTGGGCAAAAGGCGGAGCTGCAGGCGGCCATCGGAAGCGCGATAGAGCAACTTCCGGAGAAGCAGCGGCTGGCGTTGATTCTGTTCAGCGTGGAGGGCGTGCCTCAAAAGGAAGTTGCGGAGATTCTCGGATGCACGGTCGAACTTGTGAAATGGAACGTGTTTCAGGCAAGGAAAAAACTAAAAGGATTCCTGGCGGACTATCTTTGAACATCGTTTCGAGCTGCCGGGCTTCATGAATATCCCAACGGTTGCGAGCGTCGGTTTGAAAGCGGCGTGTTCAGCGGGTGGAACCCGTTCCACCCTGTTGGGGTGGGCTCTTGAACGTTACCGCAGCAAGTGGACGGATTGATGAACCACGACACCTACAATTCGAGCGACCCTGAGTTTCTTGCGAGCTGCGCGCTTGACGCTCCGCTGACTCGTGAGCAGCGGGCGATCCTTGACCGCGCGCTGGCGAATTCGCACGAATTGCGCAGGGAGGTCGAAAAACTTCGCCGAGTTGCGGATCATGTCGCGCGGTGGACGACCACGGTTCCCGAGATCGATTGGGAAATCCATGAGGCGCTGATCGGCGCTCGGGTTGACGAAGATGCGCATCCCGGCGCGCTTGAGACGGTGGACGGGCTGGTTCGCGCGTGGGGCAATCGCCGGGTTCAATTCGACGAGGCGGCGTTTGCGGCATCGGTAATGGATCGGATTGCGCCAGTTGCTTTGAAGTCTTGGCGACGGCGCGCTCGTGGAATTCTTCGTTTCGCAGCTCCCCTTGCCGCGGCAGCGGTAGTCATGTTGGCGGTGTCTCTTCGTTTTTTTCAGGGGACTGCTCCCGTGACGGTTTCGGTGGTGTCGATTGGACCGGAGGTGATGGCGCGGAACATGGATTCAGAATCGGACGACCACCCTCGCGCCGTTGTTTCTTTCTCGCGTGTTGAGATGCCGCGGGCATATGATTCGGTCGCGCGTCCGAGTTTTCGCTTTGTTTCGATCGGAGTATCGCAGTCACCGGAGGTCGTTGATGACGCTTCACCGTTGTAGCAGGTTGTGGAAAAAGTATGGCGCCGGTTTTTCACCGGACGGTGTCGGTGCACAACGGGCGCCGGACCAGCAGTGTTTCGGGGCGGCGCATGTCCATGGGGCGCATGTCCATGGGGCG
>Ga0114931_10001233_pt1 | contig 32567 bp, 20 predicted proteins | sample 2SBtaG_FD_89579 | JGI IMG/M metagenome (GOLD analysis project Ga0114931, IMG submission 89579) | Deep subsurface microbial communities from Kolumbo volcano to uncover new lineages of life (NeLLi) - 2SBTROV14_V59a metaG | ecosystem: Environmental > Aquatic > Marine > Volcanic | place: Kolumbo...
CAACTTCCTCACCGAGTCGCTGGCACCGCGGATCTTCCGCCTCGGCTTCCGCCTGAGCTTCCGGTAGATCCCAAGCTGTCTCTGCGGAGACCCCAAAAGGCCGGGAAGGCAACTTCCCGGCCTTTTTTGTGCCTGTTCGAGGGGCAGCCGCGCCACACGCCTTGCGGGCCCCCGGCCAATTGTCTTTTCAAGTCCGCCCAGGTAGCCTAGGCGAAAGCGGTCCGTCTCTTGCGAGACGAACGATGAGGTGAAGGCCGCCACCCCGAAGGAGATCCCGCCGCCGATGACCATGCGCACTGCCCACGCCCTCACCCTTTCGTCCTCCCGGCGGGCGAAAGCCCTGCTGGTGCTCTCGCTGCTGGTGCTCTCCCTGCTGGTGCTCTCCCTACTGGCGCTCGCCACGCCCGCCCTGGCCCAGGATTGGGCCGGCCGAGGTCGCCTTCAGGGGATCGTCACCGGCCCCGAAGGCCAGCCACTCGAGGGAGCCAAGGTAACGCTGTACCACGGCGAGCCCGGCAAGGGCCCGGCGCCCCTCGAGACCAACAAGAAGGGTCGCTGGAGCTACCTTGGCCTAACCGGAGGCTCATGGAACATAACTATTGAGTATCCTGATATGATGACATCAGAGGGCACGGCTCCGGTCAGTGAGTTCGGCGCCAGCAAGCCGTTCAAGATCCAGCTCAAGCCGATTCCCAAAGAGGAGCTGCAAGAGGAAGCCACCATCGAGGCAGTGCGCCAGCTCGATCTGGGCAACGATCTTCTCCAGGCTGGCAAGTTTGCCGAGGCACGCGAGGTATACGAGTCCGCGCTCGAGAAGCTCGGCCCCGAGTATCACCACCTGGTGAAAATTGGCATTGCCAACACCTTCCTCAACGAGGGCAACCCCGCCAAGGCCGTCGCCACCCTCGAGCCACTGCTCGCCGAGCACGGCGATGAGCTGCAGCTCCAGCATGCCCTGGCCCGTGCCTACTACCAGGCCGGGCAGGTCGATGAATCGCTGACCCTGCTCAAAGGCATTGTCGAAGCCAACCCGGACGACGTCGGGACCTTGCGTCTGCTGATCGACCTGCTGGTGCGCGCCGATCAGGAAGAAGAAGCCCAGCTCTACATCGCCAAGCTTCCTGAAGGCGAGAAACTCTCCTCGGACACCTTGCTCAACACCGGGATCAAGTTCTACAACGATGGCAAACTGGACCAGGCACTCGAGCAGTTCGATCGCGCCGTGAGCGAGAACCCGGAGCTTCCCGAAGCCTTCTACTTCCGTGGTCTCACCCACCTCGGCAAGCAACAAAACAGCGAGGCGATCACTGATTTCAAGCGCTTCCTCGAGCTGGCACCCGAGCATGCACAGGCTGGGGAGGCGCGGCAGTTTCTGGAATACCTCGAGTCCCTGTAGCGACCTGGCGGCATCCACGGGTCCATGAGCCGCCAGCCACCAGCATTGCCAAAGCAGCCAGGCCGGAGCGTCGCAGTCGTGCTGGCGTTCGTTTTCACCTCGCTCGTTGCGGCCTGCGGCGGTTCAAAGCCGGGCGGGGTGCAAAGCGCCAGCGATGCTGTTGCCGGCACCGGACCTTCCCCGAATCCGGTGGCGGCCTCGCCCCAGCAGCAGACCCAGCAGCAGGCGACACCGCGTTGGACCGAACCGGTCCGCGACGTGGTGCTGGTCACCATCGACACCCTGCGCGCGGACGCCACCGGATTCGGGGGCAATGCGCGTGCCGAGACCCCGGTGCTCGATCGACTGGCCGCGGCGGGCCAAGTCTACGACCGGGCCCATGCCCACAACGTGGTCACCCTGCCGTCGCATGCCAACATCCTCACCGGCCGCTACCCCTTCGAGCACGGCGTGCGCGACAACACCGGCTTTGTGCTGGGACCTGCGCTGCCGACCGCTGCCACGCTCTTTTCCGCTGCCGGCTTCGCCACCGCCGCCTTCGTCGCCGCCTTCCCACTCGATGCACGCTACGGCCTGGCACGCGGCTTCGACCGCTACGACGACCAACTTCCCGCCCGCGATGATGGCGTTCAATTCCGCTCCACCGAGCGTGCCGGTGAGCAGGTGGTGACGCGTGCGCTCGCCTGGTGGCGAGCGCACGGCGAGCGCCGTCGCTTCTTGTGGCTGCACCTTTTCGAACCGCACGCACCCTACGAGCCCCCCGAGCCCTTCGCCTCCCGTTTCGCCGACCAGCCCTACCTGGGCGAGGTGGCGACCGTGGACGCCGAGCTGCGCCCCTTGCTCACACCCTTCCTGGCCGGGCGCGAAGCCCCAGCGCTGATCGTGCTGACGGCCGACCATGGCGAAGCCCTGGGCGCGCATGGCGAGACCACCCACGGTCTGTTCGCCTATGAGCCGACGCTGCATGTACCGCTGGTGTTGTGGGCGCCCAGCCTGGAGCCCGGTCACCGGCACACGCCCGCGCGCCATATCGACCTGCTGCCCACCATGCTCGACGCCGCCGCCGTGGCCAAGCCCCAGGGCCTCAGCGGACGCTCCTTGCTGGCGCCGCCCCTACCCCACACGGCCAGCTACTTCGAGGCTCTATCCGCCAACCTCGGTCGCGGCTGGGCGCCGTTGCGCGGCGTGCTCCAGGATGGCGACAAGCTGATCGATCTGCCCCAGGTCGAGCTCTACCACCTCGATCGGGATCGCGACGAGGCCGACAACCGAGCGCCGGTCGAGCGCCGGCGGGTGGCCGCGATGCGCGCGCTGCTCGCGCCCGAGTCCGCCTGGCCGCCGCGGCGAACGAGCCCGATTCGCGATGAGCAACGCGCGGCCCTGCGCAGTCTCGGCTACAGCGGCGGCCAGGCGGACGCCAAGCGGCAGTACACGGTGCGCGACGATCCCAAGAACCTGGTGGCGGTCGATCAGGCCGTGCATCGCTTCATCGATCGCTTTCAGCGCGGCGCGCTGGAAGAAGCCACCGCCATCGCCCGCCAGGTCGTGCGCGATCAGCCCAAGATGGCCCTCGGTTACGAGAACCTGGCGCAGGTGTTGCTCGAACGCGGCCAAACCGCCGAGGCGCTCGCGGTCATGGCGCGCGCCGTGCGGGAAGATGCCGCGAGCCCGCCCCTGTTGCGTCAAAAGGCGCTCACCCATCTCGAGCGCGGCGAGACGGACGCCGCACTGGCCGTGATGCTGCCGCGGCGCACGAGCGAAGACCCCGAGGACCTGGCCACCCTCGGTGTGGTGCTGGCCGAGGCCGGTCGCTTGCCCGAAGCCAAGGCTGCGCTCGAGAAAAGCTTCGACTTCGACCCCAGCAACCCGCGCGCACATGAGAACCTGGCATTGGTCGCCCTGCGCATGCAGAACTGGCCGGAGGCCGAGCAGCAGTCGCGCACCGCGATCGCGGGCAGCGACCGCTTGCACCATGCCTGGAACTACCTGGGGGTCGCCCGCCTCAACCTGGGTCGCCCGCGCCAGGCGATCGAGGCCTGGGAACGCGCTGCAGCGCTGGTGCCGGACGATGCAGACTCGCTGTTCAACATCGCCCTCGTCGCCGCCCGGCTGGGCGACCGAACGCGGACCAAGAGCGCGCTCGAGCGTTTTCTCAAGCACGCCGACGAGGCGCACTATGCCGCCGACATCGTCAAGGCCAGGGCGATGTTGAAGCGGCTGGAGACGGCCCCATGATCAACGCCTGTGCGCATCGGACACGGCGCGCGGCCCTCGGCGCGCTCACCCTCGTGGCCCTTGGCGTACTCGCCTGTGGCGATGCGTCCTCGAGCGATGACACCCCGAACCCCGAGGCCTCGACCACCGGGGCCCGCATCCAGGTCGCAGCCGACACCCCGGTGGTGCTCATCTCGATCGACACCCTGCGCTCGGATCGCCTGCCGGCCTATGGCTACCGCGGCGTCGAGACCCCGGCGATCGATGCTCTGGGCCGTGACGGCACGCTTTTCCTGCATGCCTATAGCCAGGTGCCGCTGACCCTGCCCAGCCATGCCTCGATGCTCACCGGCCGCTTGCCCTACGAGCATGGGGTGCGCGACAACCAGGGCTATTTTCTCGACGACCGCTGGCCGACCCTGGCCGAGTGGCTCAAGAAGCGGGGCTACCGCACCGCTGCCGCGGTCTCGAGCTTCATCCTGCGCCATGAGACCGGCCTGGCACGCGGCTTCGAGCGCTATGACGATCACATCGGGCGCGCGCCCAGCAACCAGTTGGTCAGCCCGCTGCGCGCGGGCAGCGCCACCCTCGAGCCGGCGCGTGCCTGGCTCGAGCAGGTGGCGGACCAGCCCTTCTTCCTCTTCTTCCACATCTACGAGCCACACCTGCCCTACCAGCCAGACGAGCCTTTCCGGACGCGCTATGGCCTCGGCTACGACGCCGAGGTGGCCACCGCAGACCGGGTGATCGGCGCGCTGCTCGACCACCTGCGCACACTCGGCGCCTACCAGCGGGCGCTGATCATCCTCACCTCCGACCACGGAGGGCCTGGGCGAGCACGGTGTCGCGGAGCACGGACCCTTGCTCTACCGCGAGGTTCTCCAGGTGCCATTGATCATCAAGCTGCCCGCCCACAATGCGCCGGCGGCCCCGTCCCATCTCGAGCGTCCAGCCGAGCTGGTCGACCTGATGCCGACCGTCCTTGATCTTCTCGGTCAGGACCCGGCCACCGAGGGTCTGCCCGGACGTCCCTTGTTCGCACCCCCGCGCGCGGACCGGATGCTCTATGCCGAGACGCTCTTTCCGCGGCTGCACTTTGGATGGAGCGAGCTGTACTCGTTGATCGACTATCCCTTCCACTACATCGCGGGCCCCGATCCGGAGCTTTACGACCTCGGTGTCGATCCCCAGGAAAGCCACAACCTGCTGCGCGAGAACCGCCGGCAGTTCCGGGCGATGGAGGCTGCGCTCAAGGCCCTACCCACGCACTTCTCGGCGCCCGGACCGGTCGATGAGGAGACCCGCAAACAGCTTCGGGCACTCGGCTATGCAGGTTCAGCCGGCGACGTCGCCAGCGAGCGCATCCGGCCCGACCCCAAGTCCAGGCTGCCGGCGCTGCGAGCGCTGGCCCAGGCCTTCGAGCATTTCCGCCAGGGCGACTGCCCGGCCACCATCAAAGCACTCGAGGCAGTGGTGCGCGAAGAACGCGAGATCATCGACGCCTGGGAGCACCTGGGGCTCTGCCACATGCGCCTCGGGCAGCCCGAGCAGGCGCTCGAAGCCTACCGCCATGAGATGAAGCTCACCGGCGGCAGCGCCAAGGCCGCGGTCGATACCGCTGGCGCGCTGCTCGCCCTCGACCGCCTCGACGAAGCCCGTGAGCATGCCGAGATGGCGATTCCGTTTCAGCCGACCGCCTACAACCTGCTGGCTCAGATCGCCATGCGCACGGGCGATTGGGATGGCGCGGAAGCGGCGCTCGAGCACGCACTCGCGTCGGCCGCCGTGCGACCCAACGCGCTGCTGGGCAAGGCCGTGCTGATGCTGCACCGCGACGATCCCGAAGCCGCCCTGGCACTGATCCGCGATGCCGAGGCATTGGCACCCGAGCCGCTCGATGGTGTCGATTTCATCCGCGGCAAGGCGCTCGCCCGCCTCGGCGATCTCGGACCGGCGACCGCCGCCTTCAACCGAGCGATCGAACGTTCCCCCAAGCAGATCGCGCCCTACAGCCACTTGGCGCTGCTGCGTGGCCTGGCCGGCGATGGCGCAGGCGCGGTGAAGGCGCTGCACGCATTGGTCGAAGCCAACCCGACACCCGCAGCCTACGCCGATGCCGTGCGCACATTGCGCCTGCTCGAAAACCCCGACGGCGCCCGTCGCCTTCTCGAATACGCCCGCCAGCGATGGCCGGACAACGCCATGCTGCGCTCGCTTTGAGGGTCGATGCGGCCTCTCGGGAGGACAGATCGGCAAGAACGCCTCGCGACATCACGCCCTTTTGCTACCTGGCGCGTACTTTGCTTCCGAGAGTTGTCGTCTGCCATGAACACGTCACCACCTACCGCCCCTCCGAGGAGACCCGCGATGGCTACACCAATGCGCGCCGCCGCCTGGCTGATGGCAGCCATGCTTGCGGCAACCCCCGCCCTGCTGGCCCAACCACAGCCGGCCGGCGTCCAAGAAGAGATCGACGTCACCGATGTTCTGCTCGACGTGCTGGTCACCGATCAGCATGGCAAGGTGATCGTCGGGCTGAGCGAGGAGGACTTCATCGTCGAGGAAGCCGAGGGTGCACCGGTCGAAGTCACGGGTGCCACCTTCTACAGCAACCGACGCTTCGTCGAGACCGAGGAGCGGGCCAAATCTCTCGGCTTGTCGTTCGACGCAGTACCGGTCGATCGCTTCTTCGTTCTCTTCTTCCACGACCAGCGCCAGGACCTGCAGCAGCTCAACGGCCAACAGCTCGATGCTGCCCGCTATGCCAAGCAATGGGTCGATCGCGAGCTGCTCGCCAACGACTACGTGGCTGTGGTCAGCTACGATGTTGGACTGAAGGTCCAGACAGACTTTACAAACGATAAGAAAAACATCAAACGAGCGATCGGAAATGCCGTCCTCGGCCGCGATGCAGGGCGCAACTACCCTTCGCGTTTCCCCCCGGAGAACCAGCCCTCGCTGCTGCGCAACCTGCCGACCGGCAAGGCCCTGCGCAAGGCGACTTGGGACATCCACCATGGATTGCGCCTGGTCGCCGAGGCGTTGGGCGACACCATCGGCCGCAAGAACCTGCTGCTGTTCTCGATCGGTTGGGGGGTGGTCGACGAAGCCGATACGGTGACCCCCGATGTGCGTTACTACGACAACACCATGGAGGCGATGAACGCCAGCAACGTCGCGGTCTACGGGATTGACTACGTGTCGACCGTCGAGGGCGGCGCGCAGTTCGGGCGCAGCCTCAACGACTCACTCTCCAACCTGGCCAAAGACACCGGCGGCGAGTACTTTTTTCAGTACGTGAACTTCGCCAAGCCGCTGCGGACGGTATCGGACGCCACCAATGGCTACTACCTGCTGTCGTACTCGAGCGAGCATTTGCGCGGCGAGTCCGGCTTCCAGAATGTCAAAGTGCGCACGAGAAATCCGAATTTCGAGGTCCGAACCCGCAAAGGTTATGCATATGGCGCCTCCTAGAAGGAGCCGATGATCGCCAGCAGAAACCAACGCGCGGGACGCCGAACCATTGCGCTGGCCGCCGCGGTGCTGCTCGCCGCGCCCCTCGCGTTCGCGGCCGAGCGCCAGCGCTTCGGCGAGACCCTCGAGGTGGTGACCGTCGAGGTACCCGTACAGGTGGTGGCACGCGGCGCGCCGGTCCGCGGTCTCGGGGTCGAGAGCTTCGAGCTCTTCGCTGGCGGCAAACGGCAGACGATCACCGGCTTCGAGGTCATCGACCTCGAAGCTGCCAGCGCACAAGGCCGCGGAGCAGAGGCCGTGCCGCTGCCGGCCCGGCGCCACTTCCTGCTGCTCTTCGATCTCAGCTTCTCGCAGCCCGAGGGGGTGGTCAAAGCGCGTGAAGCCTCGCGCCGGGTGATCGACCACGGCCTCCAGGCGAGCGATCTGGTGGCGGTCGGCAGCTACTCGCTCCATCGCGGCGCGCGGCTGCTGCTCGGCTTCACCCCCGACCGCGACCAGCTCCGAACCGCGCTCGATCATCTCGGCGTCGAGCAGTACCCCGAGCGCCACGCCGATCCTCTCGGCCTGGTCGCCAACATCGATCCGGTGCTGCGTTCATCGGCCGATCCCTCGCTCGGCGGCGCGGGTCGGCTCGGCGGTGTCGACCTCGAGGCCCTGGCGCGCCAGCACTTCGCAGACCTCTCGGTGGCCACCGCACGGGTCACCCGCGAGCAGCAAATCGACCGCGCCCGCGCCTTCACTTCGTCGTTCGAGGAGCTGGCCTCGATGCTGCGCACGGTGCGCGGGCGCAAGCAAGTGGTGCTGTTTTCCGAAGGCTTCGACTCCACCGCCATCCTCGGCACCGACTCCGCCGAGCGCGCCACCGTGATCGCACGCGCGGCCGAGCGTGGCGAGTACTGGCGGATCGATTCCGACGAGCGCTTCGGTTCGAGCGCCACCTTGGGCTTTCTCGACTCCATGCTCGAAGCCTTCCGCCGCGCCGATGCCGTGATTCACGCGGTGGATGTTGGCGGTGCGCGCACCGCTGCACGGGCGCAAGGCGCGGTCGCTCCAGGCGGCCAGATCACCGACGGCGTGACCGAGGGACTGGTCTCGCGCTCGGAGAACACCCTCTTTGTGATCGCCGAAGAGACCGGCGGCGAGCTGTACCGCAACTTCAACGATCTCGAAGCGGCGATGTCCCAGTTGCTCGCGCGCACCGCCGTGACCTATGTGCTCTCCTTCTCTCCCAAAAAGCCCGCCACCCACGGCAGCTTCCAACGGCTCCAGGTCAAGCTCAAAGGGGTCGCCCCGGGCACTCGGGCGGTCGCCCGTCCCGGGTTTTACGCCCCCACTGCGTACCGCGATCGCAGCGCGCTCGAACGCCAGCTCGAGGCCGCGGATCTGGTGCTCGACAGCTCCGACGGTGGTGCCATCGAGAGTCATACCTGGGCCACCGCCACCACTGCTCGCGCACGTGGCAGCGAGGTCTTGGTCTTTGCCGACTTCGACGGCCCCAGCTTGCTGCGCCAACAAGAGCACGACATCGCCCGCTTCCGCCTGTTCGCCTACGCCATCGATGCGAAGGGCGGCATCGGCGACTTCATCACCCAGGCGCTCACCCTAGACCTCGATCGGGTCGAGCGCAGCATCCGCGACGGCGGCCTGGTGTTTTTCGCCAGCCTGGGACTCGCCCCCGGCGACTACCGGGTGCGCACCGTGATCCAGGATGCCTACTCCGGCCGCTTCAGCGCACGGACGACGCGGGTGCACGTCGCGCCCGCAAACAGCGGCGCCATGACACTCGCCCCGCCGCTGTTTGCCCTGCGCTCAGGCCAGGGCTTGCTGCTGATCGAAGACGATCGCCGCGAGCGAGCCGCGGAGTATCCGCTCAAGGAGCAGCAGCTCGCCTTTGTGCCGCGCGCGCGCGCGCTGGCGGGCCGCGCAGAGCCCATGCCGGTGATGGTCGCCGCCTACGACGCTGCATGTGCCAGCTTCGAGGCATGGCTGGAAAACCCACAAGGCCAGCGTCTCGAGAACGCCGTCGAGATCATCCAGCCGCTGGCTGCTGCCGAGGATGGCTCCTGGCGCGCACAGTTGATGCTCGACACCCGGGCCCTGGTCGGCGGCACCTACACGCTCGAGATCCGTCTGCACCGCGACGGTAAGAGCGTAGCAAGCCATGGCCGGCTGATGGTCGGCGGGCGCTGAGTCGGCGTCTGCGGGTGCCGGCCCGGGTGGTGGCTCGCGGTTGCGAGCTAGACTGGATGCATGCAGCCCCTCGCGCATGCCGCACGCTTGACCCTCGCGCTGGCGATCCCCGGCTTGGTGATCCCCGCCTTGGCCAACCTCAGTGCCCTGCCGGCTTTGGCCGCCACCACGCCAACCCCGGCGCGCACAGACCGCCCGCAGCGCGATCCGTCGGCCGCGGCGCTGGCAGCGGTGTGCCAGCGTCTGACCACGGGTGACAACGCCTACTTCGGCTCGGCCATCGTCGAACAGCTCGAGGCCCGCCTGGCTGCGGCCGAGGCTGGCGGCGCGGACGTCGAGCGCCTGGTGCGTTTGCGCGCCTGGCTCGCCGGCGAGCTCAGCCGCTTGGGAAAGGAGCAAGAGGCGCTGCCGCTGCTCGAACGCGCACGCCTAGACGCCGAGCGCGAGCTGGGAAGCGACTGGCCACTGATGCCAGCACTGCTCACCAGCCAGGCACTCGCCCACCTCCAGCTCGCTGAACGAGAGAACTGCCAGCAGGATCCAAACGCCGAGCGCTGCATCGTGCCGCTCGCACCAGGCGCCGTGCACAGCCGGCCCGCCCACACCCTGGCAGCGGTCGCCATCTTGCGTCGTCTGGCGGTGCGCACGCCGGAAGACGACACCGTGCTCTGGCTGCTGGGTTTGGCCCGCGGCCTGGCCGGTGAGCGCGAAGCCTTCGCCGAGCTGCCCGCGCAGGCTTTCGGCCAGATCGCGCCGCTGCGCCGCTGGCCCAACCGCGCCCACGCGCTGGGCGTCGACACCGTCGACCACGCCGGCGGCGCGGTGATGGACGACTTCGACGGCGACGGTCACCTGGACCTGATCAGCTCCTCCTGGCATCCCTGCGAGCCCATGCATGCCTTTCGTGCCGATGGCCACGGCGGCTTCGAAGAGGTCAGCGCCCGCTGGGGCCTCGACCGCCAGCTCGGCGGACTCAACCTGGTGCACGCTGACTACGATGGCGACGGACACCTCGACTTGCTGGTGCTGCGCGGCGCCTGGCTGGGCGCTGCGGGACGCATCCGCAACTCCCTGCTGCGCAACGACCTGGCCGGCAGCGGTCGCTTCCTCGACGTGAGCGCCGCGGCGGGGCTCGCGGCCCCGGCCTATCCGACCCAGACCGCTGCTTGGGGCGATATCGACAACGACGGCGATCTCGATCTCTACATCGGCAACGAGGCCGCGGCTTCCGCCACCGATCCGCGTCGCCTTTTCGGCATGGGCGGCAGCGTCTACCCGTCGCAGTTGCTGCGCAACGACGGCGGCAGCTTCACCGACATCGCGCGCGCCGCTGGGGTCTCGAATGACCGCTTTGCCAAGGGCGTCGCCTGGGGTGATGTGGACAACGATGGCGATCTTGACCTCTATGTCTCAAACATCGGACCCAATCGCCTCTACCGCAACGACACCGCCGGGGGCAAAGGTCCCGCACGTTTCACCGACATCGCTGCCACAGCCGGCGTCGTCGCCCCCGTGCGCGAGAGCTTCGCCACCTGGTTCTTCGACGTCGACAACGATGGCGATCTCGATCTGCTGGTGGCGGACTATGCCAGCCCGGTGGCTACCGTCTTCGCTGCCTACCGCGGCCACGCCACGTCCAACGGCCATCCGATCCTCTACCGCAACGACAGTGACGGCGACGGCATCCGCTTCACAGACGTCTCCGCAGCCTGGGGTCTCGCGCGCCCACTGCTGCCCATGGGCGCCAACTTCGGCGACCTCGACAACGACGGCTGGCTGGACATCTACTTCGGTACCGGCGTACCCGATCCCCAAGCCCTGATGCCCAACGTCATGTACCGCAACCGAGACGGCCAAGGCTTCGTCGACGTCACCGCCGCCGGTTTTGGACACCTGCAAAAAGGTCATGGCATCGCCTTCGGCGACCTCGACGGAGATGGTGACCAAGATCTGTTCCAGGAGCTTGGCGGAGCCTATCCCTACGATGTGGCCGCCAATGCGCTGTACGAGAACCCTGGCCCCGCCGACCCGGACGCACACCCCGCCTGGGTGACACTGCGCTTGCGCGGTGCGCGCGCCAACCGCTTTGCGCTCGGCGCACGCATCGAGGTCGTGGTGCGTGAGGCCGATGGCGACACGCGCCACATCCATGCTGTGGTCTCGAGCGGTGGCTCGTTTGGCGGCTCCAGCTTGCAACAAGAGATCGGTCTCGGCACAGCCGTGCGCATCACCACCCTCGAGGTGCGCTGGCCGTCCTCCTCACCGCCCTTCGTTGCCCACGATCTGGCGCCCGGCAGGGTGTACGAGATCACCGAGCAACCTCCGGCGCTGGTCGCGCGCAGCGCGCCATTCGTCCCGCTACGCGCTGGCCGGGCTTCCCACAGCCCCGGCGGATCGATACCATGAGCCAGGGCCCCCCGCACCGGGCCCCGTGTGCGGCCAGTTTGTGCGGCCAGTTTGTGCGGCCAGTTTGTGCGGCCAGTGTGTGCGGCGAGAGCCTCGCCCCGAGTCCAACGATGAAACGAGCGCCGAAACTGATCCTCGTGATCCCTGCCCTGTTGCTCGCCACCGGCAGCGTGGCCAGCCAACCGGCCAGCGCCCAAGACATCGCCATGAGCGACGACGAGGCGCAGGCCATCGAGCATGCCCTCGGCACTGCGCTCGATGCTCTCAAGGCGCAGCGCTTCGACGAAGCCATCGGTCTGCTCGAGCCGCTCAGCCGGCGCCCGGATGCGCCGCCGCAGATCAAGGCCCTGCTCGGCGCGGCCTATGTCGAGTCCGAGCGGCCCCAGCAAGCATTGGCGGTTCTCGAACCGCTGATCGAAGCCAATGGCGACGATCCCGCCGTGCTTTTCAATGCCGCACGTGCCGCCCTCGACGTCGGCCGCACCGCCGATGGTGAGCGTTATCTCGAACACGCCGCAACGCTCGCACCGTCGAGCCCTGCCGCGCGCCTCTTGGGGCTGATCCGCGGTCGTCAAGGCCGTGTGCTCGACGCCTACCGGCTCTTGCGGCCGCTGGCGTTGGCGAACCCCAGCGACACCGAAGTACGGATCGCCGCCGCGGCTTCCGCCGTGCGCTTGCAGCGCGCCACCGAGGCCGAGCAACTGCTCTCGGATCTCTCGCAGAAGGATCCGCGGGTACGCGTCCTGTGGGGACGTTTGCTGTTCTTGCGCGGCGAGCCGCAGGAGGCCCTGGCGATGATGCAGCCGCTCGCGGATGCCGATTTGCCCGAGGCGCTGCGCACCGACGCGCGCCTGCTGCTCGCCGACATCCAACTCGAGCTGGGCAATGCCAGCGCAGCGCGCGCGCTGCTCGGCGACCTGACGCAAAACCCCATGACCGCCTTCAAGCTCAGCCAGGCGGAGTATCAAAGTGGCGATGTGTCCGCCGCCATCGCCACCCTCGAACCCTTCCGCGCGCCGCTGCTCGCAGACCCCGGCGAGGATCTCTCCGCCAGCGCCCGCAGGCTGCGCGCGAGCCTCGCTGGCGAGCTGGGTCGCTACCTGCTGGCAGCGGGCCGTCACGCCGATGCCGTGCCGCTGCTCGAGGTCGCAACGCGCCTGAATCCCGAGCTCAAACAGGCTTGGCAAAGCCTCGGCCAGGCACTTGCCGCCACCGGTGAGCGCCAGCGCGCCGAACAAGCTCTGGACCACTTCCGCACCCTCGCTGCGGCCGATGGCAGCGTCACCACCCAACAAAACCGCGCGGAACAAGACCTCGAAGACGCCACCGGTCGCGAGCTGCGCAAGGCGGACCAGCTGGTCGGTGCAGGACGCTTCGAAGCCGCGCTCGGAATGGTCCGCACCGAGCTCGCCCTCGCGCCCGACGATCCTCGCCCGCGGCTGGCGGAATCGCGCATCCTGCTGCTGCTCGGCCGCCACGACGAAGCGCTGGCAGCGGTCGAGCGGGCGCTCGGCAAAGTCCCCGGCTCCGCCGATGCCTGGTACCAACGCGGGGCCGTGCGCCTCGCGATGCGCGCCTTCGACGGCGCAGAAGCCGACCTCCGACACGCCCTCGAGATCAACGATCAGCACACCGCAGCCATGAACGACCTGGCCGTGCTGCTGATCGTGCGCGGCCAACGGCAAGAAGCACGCACACTCCTCCAGCACGTCCTCGAGCTGAATCCCAACGACCGCGGCGCAGCCCAAAATCTCGAACGGCTCAACAAAGGCAGAAACAATAACAACGACATGTGAGTCTTTCCACAGGCTGCTAGCGCCGGAGGTACACACGCTGGCCGGCGGACAGGCCTTTGAGCTCGGTGCGGCTGCCGTCCGGCCAGCGCACGCGTAGCACCAGGGGCAACGACCAGGGGGCACCGAAATGGGCGCTCAGGGCGTGCTGCGAGAGGTAGGAGCCGCCGCTGTGCACCTCGCGGACTTGGCGGTGTTTGCCGGCGATCAGCTCCAGGCGCGTACCGAGGGCGAAGCCGTCGCGGCCTGGGCCCTGAGCGAGGTCGACCTCGAGCCAGCCCGTGCCGGGCTCTGCTCGGTTTTCCCACACCGTGGCCCAATCGTTCGACTCCACGATCACCAGGTCGAGATCGCCATCCTGGTCGAGATCGCCGGCGGCCAGGCCACGGCTGGCGCCGACGCGTTCCAGACCGCTCTTGGGGACCACCCGAAAATGCCCACCGCCCAGGTTTTCGAACACCTGATTGGGTTGCTTGTAGTGGCTGTAGTCGGCGAACTTTTGGGCGTTGTCGAGGATGTGACCATTGGCGATGGCCAGATCCAGGTCACCGTCCACGTCGAGATCGGCGAGCGCAACGCCAAAAGCGACCATGCGCAGCGAGGCTTCGGCCAAACCTGAAATATAACGAAAATCGGTGAACATTTCGCCGCCAAGATTCCGGTACACGACATTGGTCTCGATCTCGAAATTGGTCACCACCACGTCGAGACGGCCATCGCCGTCGACATCGCCCGCCTCTACGCCCATGCCTCCCTCGGCCCGGCCGCGGTCGCTGTGATAGGTACCCGAAAGCAGTGAAACATCCTCGAACGTGAGCTGTCCATCCGTGCCGACTCCCAGGTTGCGAAACAAGAAGTTGGACTCGGCATCGTTCGCCACGTAGATGTCGGGACGACCGTCGTCATCGAAGTCCGCTGCCACCACCCCCAGACCGGCGTGATCGGCACCACCCAACCCGGCCGCTGCGGTGATGTCCGCGAACCTGCCGTCGCCCAAGTTGCGGTACAGCACATCGTTCACACCCTGGTACTGCTCGGGATGGCAGTAGGCCTGGATGCCGCGCTCGCGATCGCCACAGAAGCGATGACTGGCAATCGTGAAGTCCACATAGTTTGCAACGTATAAATCCAACCTTCCGTCACCATCGAAATCACTGAACACCGCTCCCGTGGACCAGCGCGGATCCGCCACCCCCGCCACCACGCTGACATCCTCGAAGCTGCCATCGCCACGGTTGCGCCACAGACGGTTGGCGCCGAAGGCGGTGACATAGAGGTCCAAGTCACCGTCGCCGTCATAATCGCCCGCCACCGCGCCACTGCCATACACATCCGAGACCAGCCCGGCAGCGACGGTGACATCGGTAAAGCTTGGTGGTCCCGCACCAGCGCTGTCCTTGGGTTGGTCATTGCGAAAAAGGCGCGCGCGCGGTGTTTCGCCCTGGTAGCCAGGGAGCGCAGCGCCATCGACAAAGAACACATCGAGATCGCCGTCACCGTCGTAGTCGAAGAGCACCACCCCGCCGACCACGGTCTCGACCATGAAGCGCTGGCCCGAGCCGCCATGATGATGGTGAAAGCGCAGTCCCCACGCCGTGCTCACCTCTTGCCATCGGATGCCTGCGGCCCGGCCGGCGGCGGGCATGGTGAGCGCCAAAGCAGCAGCCATCAGCCCGGCGAGCGCGCGTAGCGAGCGCCGGGCGGAGAAGCTGCCAGGCGAGGTCTGATCGCTTGTGCGTGCCAAGGGGTTGCGAGTAGCCAAAGGATGGGGAGTATAGCAACCTGGCAGCCGCCGGCCTTCGCGCACGCCGCCGATGGGGACCTCGCGGGCACGCTTCGACAGCGCGCGCTGCCAGCGACGCAGCCAGTTGCCCATGCGCTGCGGAGATGGTAGTCTGCACCTCGTTTCCCCCACCCCAGCATGGACCTTCGCACCGTGATCGCCCGCCCGGAGACCGCAGCGGGCGCGACGATGGCGCGCCGACTTGGCCCGCAGTGGCGCTTGCCGCTGGGGGTGCTCGGCACCCTCACCGTGGTTCGCCTGCTGATTCTGCCGGCCATCGACCTGATGCCGCAGTCGACCTACTACGCCTTTTACGCCGCGCACCCCTCGCTCTCCTACTTCGACCACCCACCGATGGTGGCGGTGATGATCCGCGCCATGACCTCCTGGCTCGGCGCGACCACCGTCGCGGTACGGCTCTCGGCCTTCCTCACCACCGTGCTCAGCCAACTGGCGTTTTTCGACCTCACCCGCATGCTTCTGCCGCGCAGCCGCCGCGCCATCGCCTGGACCCTCTTGGTCTCGGCTCCGGTGATCACCATGCTCGGCTTGATGGCCGATCCGGACGCGCCGCTGGTGCTGTTTTGGCTCCTCTCGCTGGCCGCCCTCGCGCGCGCCTTGCTCGGTGACCACAGTCGCTGGTGGTGGCTGGTCGCCGGGGTTGCGATGGGCCTGGCCTTTGACAGCAAATACCCGGCGGTCTTTTTGCAACTCGGCCTGGTGCTGTTCCTGCTGCTCTCGAAGCGGCACCGGGCGCTGCTGCGCACGCCCTGGCCCTACCTGTCGCTGGCGGTCACCCATCTGACCATGCTGCCGGTCTATATCTGGAACCTGCGCAACGGCATGGCATCGTTCGCCTTCCAGTCGCTCGACCGCGGCCACGAGATCAACGGCCTGGCGCTGCGCAACCTGGCGGGGTTTTTCTTGGTGCAGAGCTTCCTGGTGCAGCAGGTCTTGTTCGTGCTCTTGCTGGCCCTCGGCTGGCGCTTCGGGCGGCGGCTCTTGGCCCGGCGTGTGGTGTCGTCGCGGGTGCTCTTCATACTGGTCTTCTTCTTGCCCATGGTAGTGGTGCACATCGGGCTTTCGGTCTTCTTGTGGGTCAAGATGAACTGGGTCATCCCGGCCTGGCTCACCGGCATCCTGCTCGCTGCATTGGCGGTGCCGCGCGCCCGGCTCCGGCGCCACCTGGTGGCCTCGGGATTGATCCACGCAGCGCTGGTCATCACCTTGGTCTTTTGGCCGGTGCCGATCACCGGCGATGACACCTGGTATGGCTGGCATACCCTCGGCCAGCGCGTCGGTGCCCTGTCCGAGCGCTACCCGGAAGCCTTCATCTTCTCGGCCGACAGCTATAAGCTCACTTCAGAGATCATGTTCTATGCAAAAATCAAGGTCTATGCACGGAACGTTCTTGGCCTGCGTGGCTTCCACTTCGACTTCGTCGACGACCCCAGAACCCTCGCCGGGCGTGATGCCCTGCTCATCCGCTCCGAGCCCAAGCTCCACGACAGCTTGCGAACCGCCCAAGTGCTCGAGCGCGCCCATGCCTTCTTCCCCGGCGGCATCGAGGAGATGAAGCCGATCGTGCTCGAGCACCAGGGCAAGCCGGTGCGCATGTTCCGGGTTTTTTTCTGCCACGGCTACCGTCCGCTGGACGAGGGGGGCCTGCGCGCCTTGGGGCCGGGATGGTGATGGGATGCTAAGAAAAACGGCGCGACGCACTCCGGCGGTGCTCGGCCTGCTGCTGCTCGCCATGGCGCTCGCTGCCCTCGCCTGCGGGCGGGGCGAAGATGGCACCCGTGCAGGCGACCGCCGAGACGCGAGCGAGGCGAACCCGCGGGTCACCGACAGCTCCGCCGGCGCCCGCCTCGAGGCCGCGGCCGGGGCACCGATCGTCTTGATCTCGATCGACACCCTGCGCTCCGATCACCTCCCCGCCTACGGCTATGCGGGGGTTGCCACGCCCGCGATCGATCGTCTGCGCGGCGACGGGGTGCTCTTCGCCCGTGCCTACAGCCCGGTGCCGCTCACCACGCCAGCCCACACCTCGATGATGACCGGTTTGCTGCCACCGAATCACGGGGTGCGCGACAACGCCGGCTACCGGCTCGCCGACGACGGACCCACGACGCTCGCTGCCGGCCTCGCCGCAATCGGCTACCGCACCGGTGCCGCCATCTCGTCCTACACCCTGCGCGCTGCCACCGGGCTCGACCGTGGCTTCGAGACCTACGACGACCGGATCGAGAGCCATGGCCGTTTGACCCTCGCCCAGGTGCAACGCGCAGGCCATGCCACGCTCGATACCCTGCTGCCCTGGCTGCGTCAGGTGGCGGCCGGGCCGGCGCCGTTTTTCGCCTTCCTCCATCTCTACGAGCCGCACACTCCCCATCAGCCACCGCCGGCCTTCGCCGACTACCGCGACCCCTACGACGGTGAGATCGCGGCGGCCGACGCCGTGGTCCAACGCCTGCTCGAGGCGCTCGATGCGCTCGATCTTTACGCGCGTTCGACCGTGATCCTGGTCTCCGACCACGGCGAAGGCTTGGGTGATCATGGTGAGGCCGAGCACGGCATCCTGCTCTACCGCGAGGCGCTCCAGGTGCCGCTGATCATCAAGCTCCCCAACCACCAACGCGCCGGCGCCACGGTCGCGACGCCGGTCCAGATCGTCGACCTCATGCCCACCGTGCTGTCGCTCGCCGGCGCCACCACCGTGCCGGACGGGCTCGACGGACGCTCGCTGCTGCCAGCACTCACAGGCGAAGGCGAGGTGCCTTCGCGCGGGCTCTATGCCGAGTCGTTTCATCCGCAGTTGCGCTACGGCTGGTCCGGCCTCACCGCCTGGATCGAAGGCCGCTGGCATCTGATCGACGGTCCCGATCCCGAGCTCTACGACCTCGAGGCCGATCCGCAAGAGCGCCACAACAAGTTGCGAGACGAGCGGCGGGTGTACGCGCGCATGCGCGAAGCCCTGGCCGCGGTGGTCGAAGCGCCAGAGCCACCCGGGGTGATCGACGAAGAGACCCGGCGCCGACTCGAAAGCCTCGGCTACCTCGGCTCCAGCCGCAGCAACAGCGGCCCGCTGCCGGATCCCAAGAGCCAACTCGCAACCCTCGAGCCTTTGCGCCGGGGCATCGAGGCGCTGGCAGCCGGTGACCACGCGCACGCCATCGCGCTGCTCCAGCAGGCCCTGGCGCTCAACGACCACTTCGAAGCCGGCTGGACCTACCTGGGCATGGCATTGGAGGAAAGTGGCCGCAAGCAAGACGCCTTCGACGCCTATCAACGATCCTTCAAGCTCTCGAGCGGCAGCCCCGAAGTGGTCGACGCCTTGGTGCGCATGTCGCTCGCGCTCGGGCGCCTCGATGACCTTGAAACCTTCGTGCCGCTGGCCATCGAGAACCATCCCGGCGACGTCGACCTGCACTTCCTCGCCACCCGCACCTTGTTGCTCCAACGCCGCTTTCCCGAAGCCCAAGCCTCGGCCCGAGCCGACCTCGCGCGCGCGCCCGAGCGCCCGGATGCGCACTACCAGCTCGGCGCCGCTGCCATGGGTCTCGGTCAGCTCGCCACGGCCGAGCGCCACCTGCTCGACGCGATCGAAGCCGCCGGTGGTGCCTACCCGCCCGCGCTCCAAGATCTCGCCGTGCTCTATCTCAGCCAGGGTCGCAAAGACGAAGCCCGCCGCCTGCTCGAGCGATTGATCACCATTCAACCCCAAAACCCCGTCGCCATCGAGCAACTGCGCCGGCTCGAGGCCGGCCATGGCGGATCTGGCTAGGGAACTCTCTCCCGGCGAACTCTCTGGCGGTTCCTGCCTGCAGCTTGCGAGCCAGCGGCCTGCGGATTGGCGATCGTCGGGCCAGTCTGGCGTACCACGCGCAGGCGCACATCCGCGGGCAGGCCGCGGATCTCGGTGATCGCACCGTCGCCAGGCCAGATCACCCGCAGGGCGTCGACCTTCGTCGCCTGGCCGAGGCCAAAATGGGCGGTGAGGGAGCTTTCCGAAAGGTAGGAGTCTCCGGCCCGGGTTTCGCGCCAGCCGTGCTCGGCGCCGAACCTCGCCTCGAGCCGGGCGCCGACCGCCAGCCGGTTGCCGGTGTGCTGGCGAAGATCGACCGCGAGAGCATGCCCGCCTTCCGTGCGATTCTCATAGACCTCCGATAGGTCGTTGGAGTTACTGATCACCAGATCCAAGTCGAGGTCGCCATCGAGATCGCCAGCCGCCAACCCGCGACTGGCGCGCACGACCCTCAGCCCAGCGTGCTGCTGCGGCTCGAAGACACCCCCGCCGCGGTTGCGAAACACCTGGTTGGGTTGGCGGAAGGCGAATTGCGGCAGAATCTTCTCGATATTGTCGATAATGTGACCATTGGCCACGGCCAGATCGAGCCAACCATCCTGATCGAGGTCGAGGAAGGCGATGCCGAAGCCGACCTTGCCGATCGAAGGCTCGGCCAGCTTCGAGCTGTAGCGCTTGTCGACGAACAACCACCCACCGAGGTAGCTGTACAACGCATTGGTCTGGGCATCGAGATGGGTGGCGGCGATCTCGGGACGGCCATCGCCATCGAGATCCCCCATCGCCACCCCCATCGAAGCCTCGGGGTCACCGCGATCATTGAACGCCACGCCAGCCAAGAGCCCCACTTCCTCGAAGCGGCCATCGCCGCGGTTGCGAAAGAGATTGTTGGCTCTCATATCGTTTGCGACGTAGACATCCGGCCAGCCATCCGCGTCTACATCGCCCACGATCACCCCCAAGCCGGTGCCGTCAGCCAGGTCGAAGCCCGCGCGTTGGGTGTCGTCGTCGAAGGTTCCATCACCCCGGTTGCGAAAAAAGACATCGGGCACCCCGTGGTAAACGTCCGGGTGACAGTAGGCACGGACACCCTTCTCCTGGTTGCCACAGATGGGATTGTGATCGAAGTCGAAGTCGACGTAGTTGGTCACGTAGAGATCGAGATCGCCATCGCGGTCCAGGTCTGCGAAGGCGGCCGACGCACTGAAGGCTGCCACGCCGGTCCGGGCGCGAGCCGTGATGTCACGAAAGCGGCCATCACCGAGATTCTCGAACATTTGGTTGGCGCCGAAACCCGTAACATAAAGGTCGAGATCGCCGTCGCCGTCGATGTCCGCCGCCACTGCGCCCATGCCATACACGGTGAGCGTCAGCCCGGCGTCCGCGGTGACGTCGGTGAACTGCACGCCCCCCTCGCCACGGTCATTGCGCAGCAGGCGTGCGCGCGGCGCCTCGCCCTGGTAGCCGGGAAGCTGCGCGCCATCGACGTAGAAAACATCCGGATCTCCGTCCTGGTCATAGTCGAAGATCGCTACCCCGGCGCCCATGGTCTCGACCATGTAGTACCGGCCGCTGCCTGCGTGATGGTGGCGGAAGCTGAGCCCCCAAGCCGCCGCGGTCTCGCGAAAGCGCAGGGCCGCCGCCTCGGCCACGACCGGTGTGGCACTGGCGGCCGACACAGCGCTGAGGGTCCACAGCGCCAGCATCCAGCCGGCGCGTGCGCTTTGCGCTGCGCTCGGTGTCCGGTGTCGGGCCAACGCCTGCTAGCCGTCCTTCCACGGAGCACGCAGCGCCATACCAGTACGGTACTGCTCCAGACGCCGCTGAGCACGGGTGATCGCGGCAGCCCGGCCCAGACGCTCGGCACGCTCCAGGCCCCGCGTTTGCCAGCGGATCGCCGCCTCGAAGTCACCGGTCTCGGCCAACGCCATGGCCACCGTCTCGGCATGGTCGAGGCTCGGCGCCTGGCGAAAGATCGCCTGCGCCAAGGCCAGCGCCCGGACCCCGTCGCGAACCTGCGCGTCGCGCGCGGTCGCCAGCACCCGCGCCAGCAAATGACGCAACGGCAGCGGCGGCGACGGCGTCCCCGGCTGGGCCCGCGGCTGAACTCCCGGCTGGGCCCCCGGCTGCGTCCCCGGCTGGGCCTCGATGCCGGCTTCGAGCAGCGCGCGCGCCTCGGCCTCGCGGCCGGCAAGCAGCAGAGCCATGGCAGCACCGAATCGAGACTCGACGTCGTCCGGCGCCCGTTCGACCACCGCCCGAAACTGCGCGGCGGCCTGCGCGAAGCGGCCGGAGCGGCCGAGGGCACCAGCCAGCGCGCGGCGGACATCGAGGTTTTCGCCATCGAGCGCCACCGCAGCCTCGAAATGATCGATCGCCGCGACCGAGTCACCGGCTTGAAGCGCCAGCCGGCCGAGGTCGGCATGCACCTGGACGGCGGTAGCATCACCGATCGTCGGCGCATCGAGCAGCGCTTCGAGCACCTCCAGCGCCTGGCTCAAACGGCCGAGCTGCGCGAGGGCCACGGCCCAATTGCGCCGGGCGTCGAGATCGAGCGGATCGAGCGTGGCAGCGCGTGCGAAGTGGGGCTCGGCTTGCTTTAAACGACCCGCGCCAGCGAGCGCCAGAGCCAGATTGACGTGCGCATCGCTATAGGCAGGGTCCACGGCCAGCGCCGCTTGGAACTCGCCGATCGCCTCTTCGGTGGCACCGGTCTCGAGCAACGCTCGTCCCAGGTTGTAGCGCGCCAGGGCATCCTTCGGATCCTCCGCCACCGCCTGGCGAAACAAGGCCAGTGCGGTGTCGAAATCCCCCGCGGCGAGCACCCGGGTGCCCGCACGCACCAGCTCGCGTGGCGCCTTGAGCGCACTGCCCAAGCCATCGACCAGCGGATCGGGAAAGCGCACCTCCTGGTGGTGGTTGGCAGCGAGATGGGCACGGGCGCGCGCCATGTCGCCCTTCTCGCGCCAGGCCATGCCCAGCTCATGGTGCACAGCCGTGGCCTCGGGCTGCAAGGCCAGGGCGCGCTCGAAGTTCCGGATCGCTTCGTCGATGTCGCCGCGCGCCATCGCCACGCGTCCCAATCCCTCAAACGCCGCAGCGCTCTTGGGATCGAGTGCCAAGGCTGCCCGGAACGCCTTTTCGGCCGGATCCCAGGCCAGGCGATCGGCGCGCACGCGCGCCAGACGCAGTTGGCTGGCGAGGTCTTCGGGACGCAGGCGCACGGCATCCTCGAACGCCGTTTCCGCCGCCACCAACCGGCCTTCATCGCGGTGCGTGACGCCCCGGTAGTAGGCCCATTCAAACGACGCCGGTGCCAGCACCGAGGCGTTCTCGAAGCAGGCCGTGGCCGCGTCCATGAAGTCATAGAGCAGATACAAAACCCCGGCGCGACCGAAGGCGTCGGCGAGCGCGGCGGCCTCCGGCGCAGGCGCTGCCAGCAGGCGATCGAGGGTCGCGCGACGCGAGAGAAGCTGCGCCTGGTCACCCGCGGCCAACTGCTCGACCACCGTCCGCGGCACGGGCACGAGCTGCGGCGCGCCAGCCTCGGGCGTGGTCAGCGGCACCGCGGCGAGCACACTGGCGAGCACCATCGTGCCAAGCACCACCGTGCCGAGCACCCTCACCGCTGGCCGATGGTTCATGCCACCTCACTCATTTCTGGGCCTCACTCATTTCTGGGCCTCACCCCGGCCTTCGCGCAGCGTCTGGTAGCGACCGCTCGCAACCGCGTCAAAGCGCTCGCGGCGGCCGCTCGGCCAGCGCACCTCGACACCGGCCAGCGGTGCGGAGCCGAGCCCCACCAGCACCCGCGGATCGTTCGATGAGGCGTAGCTACCACCCGTGCCCACCCGCCGCCAGAGCGTGGGCGCACCCTGGCGCAGCACGCCGACCAGCGCACCGAGCGCGTCGCGGCTGCCGTCGGCGACCACCAGCCGCAGCCCCAGCCACTGCGCCGGCCCAGGATCAGCGGTCGACAGCAGCAGTGCGACCGGGCCCCCATTGGCGGTGATCACCAGGTCTGGATCACCATCGTTGTCGATATCACCCGCGGCCACCCCGCGCGACACCCGCATGCGCCCGAGCGCCGGACCAGCGGCCGCGGTGGCGTCTTCGAAGCGACCCTCGCCCAGGCCGCGAAAAAACAGCTCGCTCTGACGCAGCGGATGCGCGATGCCAGCGGCGCGTTGGGCCTCGATCAGGGTTACCGCACCGTTGGCAATGAACAAGTCGAGCTGGCCATCGACATCGGCATCGATCAAGGCGGTACCGAAACCGGTGAAACGCCAGCTCGCATTGCCCAGGCCGCTGTCGCGCGAGCGATCGCGAAACAGGCCATCACCCTCGTTGATATAGAGCGTGTTGGTCTCGCGCTCGAGATGCGTCATGAACAAATCAGGGCTACCATCACCGTTGACATCGCCCGCCACCACGCCCATCGAGGCTTCCGGCCGACCTGCGCGGTTGACCGCCGTGCCGGTGATCAAGGCATCGTCGACGAAGCGTACGGCCAGGCCCTCGCCCGGGCCCTGGTTGCGGTACAGACGGTTGGCCATGCCATCGTTCGCCACATAGAGATCGAGCTTGCCGTCGCCGTCAAAGTCGTCGGCGACCGCGCCCAAGGCGGCACCCGGCGCGCGCAGGCCGGCTGCCTCGGTGATTTCCTGAAAGCGGATCTGCCCGCTGGCATCACGGCCGCGGCCGAGAAACAGCCGATCCGGCTCCGGCCGATACGACGAGGGTCCGCAGTAGTCGGGAGCGGCACCCGGGCCCGAGCAGGTCTTGTGGGTGGCGAGGCGAAAATCCACATAGTTCCCGACGAAGAGATCGAGCCTGCCGTCGCCGTCAAAGTCCGCAAAGACCGCTGGCACGGACCAGCGCGGATCATCGGTGCCGCTACCCGCGGTGACCTCCACAAAGGCGATGGAGTCGCCCTCGCTGACGTTGCGCCACAGTTGGTTGGCACCCAGGTTGGTCACGTAGAGATCGATCCGTCCGTCGTTGTCGACATCGCCAGCCGCCACGCCCATGCCGTAGCCGGCGGCGCCGGCCAACCCAGCTTCGGCCGTGATGTCGACGAAACGATGCTGCGCACTGCCGTTCGCCCCGGGCTCTAGGTCGTTTCGGTACAAACGATCGCAAGGCCGTGCCGTGCCCGCGGGCTGCGACTCGAGCGGGCCACCTTGCACCAGGTAGAGATCGAGGTCGCCATCGCCATCAGCGTCAAACAGCGCAGCGCCGCTGCCCGCCATTTCGGCGAAGTAGAGCTTGCCGGTCATGCCGTTGCGATGGACGAAGTCGAGGCCCAGGCGTGCGGCCGCCGGCTCGAACAGCGGCCGGCCCGGCATCGGTGATGCACCGCGCGACGGTGGGGCATCCGGCGGTGAGACGCCCGGTGATGACCCGCCGGGCGGTGAGACGCCCGGTGACGGTGGGTCCGCGAGCGGTTGGGCGAGCAGCGGCACCACCAGCACGCTGGCACCAAGCGCGATCAGCGGGCCGACCCGAGGTGCCAGGGCGCGCCGCCGGGAGCACAGCCTCCCGGCGCGTCGTTTCAAGCCGGCAGTGGGAGGCTGCTCGCGTGCTGTGCTTCGCGTGTCCGTCTCGCTCATCGGCCCATCGCCCCGGCCGCCTATGGTAGCCGCTTTCGCGCCCCTGCCCGCATCCGCGCCACTCCGGCGCTGCGCGCGGCCGGGACTGACGAACCTGCATCTTCCCATCACAGCAGCCTGGCTGCCGGACGCGTACCCGCACGCCAGGAAACAATCCGCCCCAGCGTACGCTGCGGCCATATGATACATTCTGTGCAGTTATCACCAGCAACTTCGATCGCCGATGCAGCCATCGTCTTGGCCCCATCGTCTTGGCTCCATCCCCCTGATCTCATCTTGTGTGTTTCTTGGCTCGGAGAACCACTTGGCTCGGAGAACCACCATGAGCAACCCCCCACCCGTCTCCCAGCGCGCGACCCTCGCTCCGCGTGCACCACGCACCACAATGCCTTCCTTGCACTCGCTCGCCCGCGCGCACGCCGGAGCCATGGTTCCCGTCTTCGCTCTCTTCTTGCTCGCTGGCCCGGCCGCTGCCCTGCCTTCCGCGCAGACCACCAGCGCCGACTACACGCAGATGCTCGAGGCCCGCTACGGAAGCGACCCCATCCCGCTGCCCCCCGGCGGCTTGACTCTCACCCGCGACACCGCCACTTGGACCTTCAGCCACGGCAGCGTGCGCCTGGCAGAGCCCACCGCCGACGGCCGCATCACGGGCCTGGTATTCGAGGGCGAAGGTCGCTTTCGAATGACCATCCCCGATCCCGTGGAGCTGCGCCAGCTCCAGCGAATGGCCGAGAACCGGCGACTGGAGCTGATCGACGAGCCCTTCACCGCGCTCGTGCTGCGCACCAGCGAAGACCTCATCCGCACGCTCTTGCCCGACGCCTCGCACACCAGCTACCAGCCCTCGGAGCTGGCCAAGAAACGGCGCAGCAACTGGCTTACGCAACGCTTCGAAGACGTCGACGCCCGCATCGCCTGCGGCCTGATGATCCCCGGTGACGAGCTGCTGCGCCTGGACATGGACACCGCCTCTTACGGCTGGCTGAGCTACCGCTTCGACGGCCTGGCCAGCGAGGAGATCGAAATCGCCTACTGGCATCCGGAGTACAAGGGGCTGGAGTCCTGGGTGCGCCTCGATCGCGCCGAAGACCGCCTGCCAACGGGCCGCCCGCGCTCCGAGCGACGACCGCTGATCGATGTCGAGCACGTCGACATCGAGGCCGACGTCACCCGCGCCAACAAGAAGTACAGCCGCCTGGGCCGCGCTGCCTTCAACCCGCGCCAGGGTCACTACCAGGTCGACCTCACCTTCACCGCGCTGGTCGACGGCCCGCAAGCCCTGCCTTTGGTGCTCGACACACTTGCCGAGGTCGCATCGGTGAGCACTGAGGATGGCACCGCCCTGCCCTTCCTCCGCGACCACATCGGCGCACGCAGCTCCGGGGTCGACAATATGTTTTACGACAACGACCTCTTGGTGCTGCTCGACCGGCCCCTGCGCCGCGGCGAGCGCCGGCGTCTGCGCTTCGTGTACCAGCAGATGACGCTCAACTACCTGGCTGGCCGGAGCTGGTACCCGGGCACCGCGAACGGTTTTTTCGACCCGCACACCGGAACCTTGCGCATCACCAGCGACGACCGCTACGACATCTTCTCCATGGGCGAGCAGATCGCGTCAACCGCCGACAAAGGCACCAAGACCACCGTCTGGAAGGTCGAGAAACCCGTCCGCATGTTGACCTTTGCGTTTGCGGACCAGAACTCCCAGATCGAACGCATGGAGCACGAGGGACTGCCGGAAGTCGTAGCATTCGGGCCCTCGCACGAGAACCAGATCTGGAATGTGGCCGCCGACATGGTCAACAGCATGGCCTACTTTACCAGCGTCTTCGGCCACGCACCCACCGTCCCGATCATGTATGTCACCGGCATCCTCGACAACCATGGTCAATCGTTCGAAGGCTTCATCCACATGGCCGAGTCCACCATGCACTTCGAGTCCAAGGGTCGCACCGAGGCCTTCCGCGCCCACGAGGTGGCGCATCAGTGGTGGGGGCATGTGGTCGCCTGGAAGAGCTACCGCGATCAGTGGCTATCCGAGGCCTTCGCCGAGTTTTCGGCCATGCTCTTCATGCAGGCGACAATGGAGGACGGCCAGCAGATGTACGACGAGATGGTCACCGCCTATAGCGGCGGCCTGACCGGTCTCTCCAAGCCCACCCACTTCGGCACCGGGGTGGTTGAACGCAATGCCAAAGAACGTGATCGCATCGGACCGATCGGAGTCGGGTGGCGGGCGTCGACCGCCAGCAGCGGCAACGGTTACTCCGCCATGACCTATCAAAAAGGGGCGTTGGTGCTCCATATGTTGCGCACGCTTTTGCGCAACGTCACCAAGAGCGACAAGGTCTTTTTCGACGTGCTGAAGCGCCTGCTCGACGAGCATCAGGGCGGCGCCGTCTCGACCCAAGACTTCATCGATACGCTCACCGCCGTGGCACCCGGCAACTGGCAATGGTTTTTCGATGAATGGATCAACGATACGGATATTCCCACCTATTTCTGGCACGCTGAAACCGCCAGCGATCACGGTAAGACCGTTCTGCGCCTGAATGTGCGGCAAGAAAACGTCACGCCAGGATTTCGCATGCCGGTGCCCGTGAAGCTCGAGTTCGGCAAGAAAAAGAGCGGCCAGGTGGTGGTGCTGATCGACGAGCCCCAAGAGCATTTCAGCATCCCGATCCCCGCGGCACCGAAGAAGGTCGTCTTCAACCCGGATCACGCCGTGCTCGCGGTGGTCAAGAAAGAGTAGACGCCACGAGTTGACCGCTCCGGGAGCCACCGGTACACTCGCTGCCGGGCCACTTCGGCCCGGCTTTCCTTTTCACCTCCGGCAACCCCAACGCGAGCTTGACCTTGCCATGAGCCGATCCGAAGCCTTCAGCTCCATCGAAGAGGCCATCGCCCGTTTCCGCGGCGGCGGCATGGTGGTCATCGCCGACGATGAAGATCGTGAGAACGAAGGGGACCTGGTCGCTGCGGCCGAGAAGATCACCCCCGAGACCATCAACTTCATGGCCACGCACGCACGCGGCTTGATCTGCCTGGCCTTGAGCGAGGCACGCTGCCGGGCCCTCGAGCTGCCTCTCATGGTGCGGGACAACACCACCCCTTTCGGCACCGCCTTCACGCTCTCGATCGAGGCCAAGGGCAAGGTCACCACCGGCATCTCGGCCGCCGATCGTGCAGCCACCGTGCGTACCGCCATCGACCCCCGAACCCAGGCCGCGGATCTCGTGCGTCCGGGCCATATCTTCCCGGTGATGGCGCGCCCCGGTGGCGTGCTCAAGCGGGCCGGACACACCGAGGCAGTGACCGACCTGGCGACCCTCGCTGGTCTCGAGCCCGGGGGGGTGATGTGCGAGATCATGAACGCAGACGGGTCCATGGCGCGGCTTCCGGATCTCGAGGCATTTGCCACCCAGCACCAGCTTCCCCTGATCACGGTCTCCGCGCTGATCCGCCACCGTCTGTCCCACGAGACCTTGGTCGAGCAGGTCGCAGCACCGGTCATTCCGACCGCCTTCGGCACCTTTGTCGCCCACGCCTACCGTGCACCGGTCACCGGCGAGGAGCACGTGGCCTTTGTGCAAGGCGAGATCGATCCCTAGCAGCCGATGCTGGTGCGCGTGCACAGCCAATGCCTGACCGGCGACGTGTTCGGATCCGACCGCTGCGATTGTGGGCCCCAGCTCTTCCAGGCGCTCGAAGCGATCTCCGCTGAGGGCCGCGGCGTGCTGCTGTACCTGCTGCAAGAAGGCCGCGGCATTGGCCTGTTCAACAAGCTGCGCGCCTATGAGCTGCAGCAGCAGGGGCACGACACGGTGGAGGCCAACGAGAAGCTCGGCTTTCGCGCCGACGAGCGCAACTACGGCATCGGCGCCCAGATTCTGCGCGATCTCGGCGTGCGCAGGATGCGGCTGATGACCAACAACCCGGGCAAATACATCGGCGTCTCGGGCTACGGCCTGGAGATCGTCGAACGCGTGCCGCTCGAAGTGCCACCCACCGACTCCACCCGCGCCTACCTGCGGGCCAAGCGCGACAAGATGGGCCACCTGCTCAAGCTGGTGTAGGGCCACGGCATGCCGTGCCCGGTTCCCACGGCGCACGGATCCAACCGCAGCCATCGCGTATCCGTACCCATCCCACGCGAGTACCCGGCTCAAAACGGCGAGGGCAGGCGGTTTCCGGGGCATCTGACAACATCGCCATCAGATCTTGAAATCTCCCCTTGACATCGCCACAGACCTTCTCGTATCCTTGTTAGCACTCACCGCGCTTGAGTGCTAACGACGGCACCGCGGCGAGCCCAAGAAACAAGACACACACCCAAACGCGATCCCGCGAACGGATCCAACAGGAGGTGAAGCTGTGAACATTCGTCCCCTACACGACCGCGTCCTGGCGAAGCGGATTGAGGCCTCGGAGCAAGTCCGCGGCGGCATCATCATTCCCGACACCGCCAAAGAGAAACCGCAAGAAGCCGAGATCGTGGCCGTCGGCCCCGGCAAGTTCGACGACGACGGCAAACGCATCAAGCTCGACGTCAAAGCCGGCGACCGCGTGCTGATCGGCAAGTACTCCGGTAGCGAGGTCAAGCTCGACTCCGAGGAGTACATCATCCTGCGCGAGGACGAGGTGCTGGCGATCATCGCGAGCTAGGCCCTACCGGCCTGAGCTCGACCCGAGCACCTTCGCGCGGACCCCCAAACCCGCATTCCCGTCATCAGACAAGAAAGCACTCGAAAAGAACGCAAGAGGACGCTTCGATATGGCCAAACAGATTACCTACTCGGAGAACGCCCGCAGCGCCATTCTGCGCGGCGTGAACAAACTGGCCGACGCGGTGAAAGTCACCCTCGGCCCCAAGGGACGCAACGTCGTCATCGAAAAGAGCTTCGGCTCCCCCACGATCACCAAAGACGGCGTCACCGTCGCCAAAGAGATCGAGCTCCAGGATCCCCTCGAGAACCTCGGTGCCCAGATGGTGCGCGAGGTCGCTTCCAAGACCTCGGACGTCGCGGGTGATGGCACGACCACCGCCACGGTGCTCGCGCAGGCGATTTACCGCGAAGGTTCGAAGAACGTCACTGCCGGCGCCAACCCGATGTCGCTCAAGCGGGGCATCGACCTGGCTGTGAAGGGCGCGGTCGCCGAGATCAACAGCCTGTCCAAGCCCATCTCGGGTGATGAGATCGCCCACGTCGGCACCATCTCGGCCAACAACGATCCCGAGATCGGCACCATCATCGCCGAAGCGATGGAGAAGGTGGGCAAGGACGGCGTGATCACGGTCGAAGAGGCGCAGGGCCTCGAGACCACACTCGAGGTGGTCGAAGGCATGCAGTTCGATCGCGGCTACCTCTCGCCCTACTTCGTGACCGATCCAGAGCGCATGGAGACCGTTCTCGAGGATGTCAAGATTCTCCTCCACGAGAAGAAGATCTCTTCGATGAAGGACCTGCTGCCGATCCTCGAGCAGATCTCACGCCAGGGCAAACCGCTGATGATCATCGCCGAGGACGTCGATGGCGAGGCGCTCGCCACCCTGGTGGTGAACAAGCTGCGCGGCACGCTGCAAGTGGCCGCGGTCAAGGCCCCGGGCTTCGGCGATCGCCGCAAGGCCATGCTCGACGACATCGCCATCCTGACCGGTGGTCGGGTGATCACCGAGGATCTCGGTATCAAACTCGAAAACATCAACTTCGAGGATCTTGGCGACGCCAAGAAGGTTGTCATCGCCAAGGATGACACGACCATCGTCACCGATGCCGACTCCGACGAGCGACGCACGGCGATCTCGGGTCGGGTCAAGCAGATCCGCGCACAGATCGAGGAGACCACCTCGGACTACGACCGCGAGAAGCTGCAAGAGCGCCTGGCCAAGCTGGTCGGTGGTGTCGCGGTGATCCGTGTCGGTGCTGCCACCGAGACCGAGATGAAGGAGAAGAAGGCCCGCGTCGAGGATGCCATGCACGCCACCAAGGCGGCGGTCGAAGAGGGCATCGTCGCCGGCGGCGGCGTCGCCCTGCTGCGCGCCGCGGTGGCCGTCGACAAGGTCAAGGCCGAAGGCGACCAGGCGGTCGGTGTCAGTATCGTGCGCCGCGCGCTCGAGGAGCCGGCACGGCAGATCGCGATCAATGCCGGCGAAGAGGGCTCGGTGGTGGTCCGCGACGTGCTCGCCAAGAATGGCAACGTGGGATACAACGCTGCTACGAGAGACATCGTCGACCTGGTCAAGGCAGGTGTCATCGACCCGGCCAAGGTGACCAAGAACGCGCTCCAAAACGCGGCCTCGATCGCCGGTCTTCTGCTCACCACCGAAGCGATGGTGACCGAAATCAAGGAAGACAAGAAGGACGACCATGGCGGCGGTGCCCCAGGTGGCATGGGCGGCATGGGCGGCATGGGCGGCATGATGTAGGCTGCGTGCTCGCCTTCCGGTTCGCCGGAGGCCCTCCTGAGGAGGAGGTAGCAAGGCCGATCCCTGCGCGGGATCGGCCTTTTCTCATTCTGCGCTAGACCATATGGAACGACCGATCCCCACGGCGCCGGACAGCAACACGCCGAAATCGACAACCACCCTACATGGTTCCCTGCCTCAGTCTCCGCGCGGATCGGCAGCGCAGCGAAAGCCCACTGCTGATCCGCGGGCGTCGGGCGGGTAGGCGGCGCGGGCGTTGGTCTCGAGCCACTTGGCGTCGGTCTGCAGCCAGCCGCCGCCACGGATGATGCCGCTCCCCGGTTGCTTCTCGAGCGTTCCTTCGACCCGCTCCCAGACGTTGCCCGCTAGGTCGAGATGGCCGAAACGACCGGCACCATGCTGGAAGCTGCCGACCGGCGCCGTGGTCGGATAGTGGTCGTCGCCGTAGTACATCAGGCGCCAGGGCACGCCGAGGCGGACCAAGCGTTCACGGCACTCGGCACCGCAGGCGTTGACCCGGCGTTCGCTGGCTGGCGTCGAGCCCCAAGGATAGGTCCGCGCTGCATCGCCGCCACGCGCCGCCCAGGTCCAGGCAGCGGACCGCGGCAAGCGTGCATGCCGCCAGGTACAAAAGGCCCGGGCCTGGGCCTGGTCCACACAGTTGATCGGGTACGCCGTGCGACCCGGATCCTGCGCGTTGCACGAACGGCTCCACAACGCACGATCCCGCTCGCTGATGTTGGGCACCCGCACCGTGTCATGCGCCGGTGAGCAAGCTCCCGCCTCGACACAGAGGGCATAGGAGGCGACCGTCACTTCCGTGCGATCGAGACAGAAGGCCGCGACCGCAACGGTCTCACCAGCGATCTCGAAGCTGCCGCCCGGCACCCCCAGCATGCCGTCCGGACAGCCCGGCGCGACCGCAGCAGACACCAGCAGAACCAGCCACATCATCATGATGGCCCATCCTACGCCCTGGCGGACGGCGCGCACCGGGGCGACGTCTCGAATCCGCCTCGAAGGCCAGGTATGGGTGGTGATGCGATCGCACACCTGGAATCGACCTGCGCCGGGTCCGAGCCGCTGGTTCGCTCGAGAATCGTCGAGAACGCGGGTACCATAGGTGACGGTGCCAGCCGTCCGATCATCGGCCCAGACGGGCCACTTGCGGCGATCCCCCCGGGCGAGACGCCCGTCGAGACAATGACGACTACCTCACAGAGCAACGTGCTCGCCGCGATCATCGCTGGCGGTGAGTCGTACTACACGGAATTCAAGGGCTGCTGGTCCTACGGCCCGGCGGGGTCCAAGCCACGGCCGCTCAAGGAGGTGGCGAACGATATCGCGGAGGCGGTGGTCGCGTTCGCAAACTCGGATGGTGGCGACGTCTTGATCGGCGTCGAAGACGATGGCGCGGTCACCGGTCTTGCTTGGGACGGCGACAAGGCCCGCTTCTTGGTGCAA
>Ga0114931_10001234_pt1 | contig 32567 bp, 30 predicted proteins | sample 2SBtaG_FD_89579 | JGI IMG/M metagenome (GOLD analysis project Ga0114931, IMG submission 89579) | Deep subsurface microbial communities from Kolumbo volcano to uncover new lineages of life (NeLLi) - 2SBTROV14_V59a metaG | ecosystem: Environmental > Aquatic > Marine > Volcanic | place: Kolumbo...
CAGCGGGCTCAAATAGCATGCTTCTTGGCGGAGCCACTAATCTAAGCGTAGGGTCTGCACGCTTGTTACATGGTCCACACCGAACTACGAGTTTTTTCGAAAGAAGAGAGAAATAGGTAATTAGGCGGGATTTCACCTCCCAAGCACTCCCCTTTCCACATTCCCCTTTCCCCTTTTGCTCTCCCCCTCCATAATTCTCCGCATGGAAAACACACAAACACCGACTCCGGCTGACTCCTCTGCCCTGCCCTCGCTCTACGCGGACCCCAGCTTTTGGGGCATGACGGTCACTCAATTTTTCGGCGCGTTCAACGACAACGTGTTTAAGCAATTGATTCTGCTGCTGTCGATCTCTGCAACCGTCGGAATTGATGGCGAGGAATTCGACGATCAGCAGTGGCTCCCGATGTTTGTCTTTGTGGTGCCATTTCTGTTGTTCACGGGAATCGCGGGATACTTGTCGGACAAAATTGGTAAGCGCGGCATCATTGTGGCGTGCAAAGTCGCCGAGATTGCGGTGATGTGTTTAGGAGCGATCGGTTTCTCGATGTACTCTAATAACCAGAGCCTTGTTTTCCTCTACTGTGTGTTGTTTTTGATGGCAACGCAGAGCGCATTTTTTGGACCGGCAAAATATGGCATTTTGCCGGAGATGCTGCGCGGACAAGATTTGCCGCGGGCCAACGGGTTTATTTTGATGATGACGTTTCTCGCGATCATCTTTGGTACGGTCGTAGCAGGTCATCTACTGGATGAATTTCGAGATAAGCTTTGGGTGGGCTCGATTGTTTGTATCTCTATTGCGGTCGTGGGTACGATTACCTCGCTATGGGTCCGCCGCGTGCCGCCGGCAAACCCGGATCTAAAGTGCGAGCTCTCTTCTTTCACCGTGCCGAACGATATGCGAGAGCTTCTCCGTAGCGATCGATCGCTGTTGATGGCACTGGTTGTTTCTAGCGTCTTCTGGATCCTGGCCGGCATGATGCCGTCGGCGGTAAATATTCTGGGAAAAAGCGAACTTGCATTAGATGATACTTTTACGAGCTATCTCACCGGCACGATTGGGATCGGTATCGCGATTGGTTGTGCGATCGGCGGATTGATCTCGGGCGGAAAAGTCAATTTTGGGCTGATTCGCATAGGCAGTATGGGCATGCTGGTCTGCCTGGCTCTTCTCTCGATCTCGGCCAGCGGCGACGTGCAATTACTGCTCGACGCGGAAGGACAATTGACACGTTTGCCGGGAGTTGCTGAGACTGGACAATGGCTCGGTTTCTGGGGCAGTCTCTCGACGCTATTACTGCTGGGAGTATGTACTGGATTCTTTGCAGTACCGCTGCAAGTGTTTCTTCAGTCGCGTCCGCCTGAGGACAAGAAGGGGCGAATGATCGCGGTGATGAATCAAGCCAACTGGATCGGCGTGCTGCTGTCGTCGCTTTTTTATTGGGCTTTTTCAAACCTTATCGAGCAGCAGGATTGGCCTCGCAGCATGATGTTTCTTTTTATCGGGGCACTGATGCTGCCGATCGCCTTGTTTTATCATCCTAAGAGCGAAGCACTTAGCTCCGAGGCAGCGCAATAAAACCTGCGTAGGACGAACTTGGTGTTGTTAAAGCACTAGTGCTTTGACAACTCTTAGATTTGGGGTGCTGGCTGACAGAAGTTGTTATACGGTAGGTTGTTCTGTCAGCCAGCACCCCAATTTTAGCTATGACAAAGCACTAGGCTTACGCCTAGGGCTCGCCTGTTCTATTCGGTCTTGTGCAGTTTCGAATTGGTAAATTGATAGTCCACCAAAGTTGCTATCGCTGCTTCGCCATCGAATACTGTTTGGTCGATGGCGACGGTTGCCTGCTTGGCTGCGAAGTCGACCTTGACCTCTTTTACTCCAGGTTGAGCCGTCAGGGCCGTCTTCACTGCATCGACGCACGAATACTGACACATCATGTCGGGAACTTCAATCGTGACGGTCGGGGCTCCTTCTAAATTGAAATGGGCGGGAGTCGCTACCGCGGTTGTCGCGGTCTCGTTAGAATTAGACTGGGGAGCAGGGGCGAGCTTGCCCTGGCAACCGGTGGCTAGCAGGCCACATGCTGCAAAGATTGCAATCGATTTCATGGCGGGTTCCTTTTGCTAAGACGAAAGGAAGGTGGGACGGAGGTGGGACGAAGACGCGCCGTCGTCTTCGCGACTTACTTAGGTGGGTGTCGCTTCGGGTTGAGAATCTCCTGGCGGAATTTCTTCTGAGAGGGAAAGCTCAACCAACTCTCCCTTGGCTGCCATCTCGCGAATATCTTCGGTGATCTTCATCGAGCAATACTTTGGCCCGCACATACTGCAAAAGTGGGCACTCTTGAAAGTATCCTGCGGCAAGGTCTCATCATGATAAGCTTTGGCGGTCTCGGGGTCCAATGCCAGACGGAATTGCTCGTTCCAGTCGAAGGCGAAGCGGGCTCGCGAGAGGGCATCGTCCTGGTCTCGGGAACCGGGCCGCTGGCGGGCGATATCGGCCGAATGAGCCGCTATTTTATAGGCTATGAGGCCTTGTTTGACGTCTTCCCGCTCGGGCAGACCCAGGTGCTCTTTGGGGGTCACATAGCACAGCATCGCCGCCCCTGCCCAACCCGCTAGCGAAGCCCCGATGCAGCTGGTGATATGGTCGTATCCCGGGGCAAAGTCGGTCACTAGCGGGCCCAGCACATAGAACGGTGCCCCCTGGCAAACCTCGATCTGCCGCTCTACGTTCATCTTGATTTGGTCCATCGGGATGTGTCCAGGGCCTTCGACCATCACCTGCGTGCCGCGATCCCAACCTCTTTGGGTCAGTTCGCCCAGCACATCGAGCTCGGCAAACTGCGCTTCGTCGCTGGCGTCGGCAAGCGACCCTGGCCGCAGCCCGTCGCCCAAACTCCAGGTGACGTCGTACTGACGCATGATGTCGCAGAGGTCGTCGAACGATTCATAAAGCGGATTTTCTTTGCGGTGGACCATCATCCATTTGGCCATCAGCGAACCGCCGCGGCTGACGATGCCGGTCACTCGGCTCATGGTGAGGTGCAGGTGTTCGAACTTCACTCCGCAGTGGATCGTCATGTAGTCGACGCCCTGCTTCGCTTGGTGCTCAACCATATCGAGAAAATGCTGCGGCTGCATTTCTTCGATTTCGCCGCCGAGCTCTTCCAGCATTTGGTAGATGGGTACCGTGCCAATAGGCACAGGCGAGGCATCGATGATCGACTTGCGGATCGTGTCGATCTCCTTGCCTGTGGAAAGATCCATCACCGTGTCGGCGCCATAATGAATCGCGGTATGTAGTTTTTCTAGCTCGCCCTCTTGGTCGCTCGTCACGGCCGAGTTGCCGATGTTCGCATTGATTTTGCATCGGGAAGCGATGCCGATGCACATCGGTTCTAACCGACCTGCGAGATGGACTCGGTTGGCGGGAATCACCATCCGCCCGGCTGCGACTTCCTGAAGAATCGTCTCCGGTTGCAGTTGTTCGCGCTGAGCAACGGTCTCCATTTCGGGAGTGATGTTACCGGCCCGTGCATATTCCAATTGAGTGATGGGTTCGGGCATGTGCCAAGTAACCTCCGTGCGAAAACTAGGGACCACTTTGAAGTGCTTCATCCTATCGCCACATCCTTGAACCTGTCAATTCAGCGTGAAAAGGCACCTCACCCGGGAATTCGGGAAAGTTGAGGGTTCTCGCTTTATCGCCGAGGGCAGCGGTGGTCCCCTTTTGCTGGATACGAGGGGATGCTTCAGCCACGGCTTCCTCCTGTGGCTAATATGATTTTGCGATCTTCCTGCTAGGGTACCGTTGAACCATTTGCTGAGAGCCGCGATAATTTGGACATCGCCCACTGGATCTCGACCTCGACGAACCCCACCTGCCCAGACAGCATGGCCCACGGACGCACAATCGCGATTGGTGATATTCATGGCTGTGGTGTCGCGCTACAAACGCTGCTTGCTGCACTCCAGCCGGAGGCTCATGACACGGTTGTGGTACTCGGCGACGCAATCGATCGCGGCCCCGATAGCTGTGGCGTGATCGAACAATTGCTTGCTCTGGGCGAGCAGTGCCGGCTTGTGCCTTTGCTGGGCAACCACGAGCAGATGCTCTTAGATTCGGTCGACGGTGGGCTGCCTCTGCAGGATTGGCTGATCCACGGCGGGGCGGAGATGCTCGATTCCTACGGCAAGGGCTCGGCGCTGTCGGAAGTGCCGAAGAAACATCTTAAGTTTATCCGCAGCTGGGGCGACTATTACGAAACCGCCACACACTTCTTTGCCCACGGCAACTATCAAGCACAAAAACCGCTGCCAGAGCAGGTGTGGGAGGAAATGCGTTGGCGTTCGCTCAAGTATTTTATGCCCAAGCCCCATATCTCGGGCAAGATTGCGGTGCTGGGGCATACGTCGAACAAGCAGGGGCTAACGATCAACTTAGGGCACCTTGTTTGTATCGATACCTATTGCCATGGCGGTGGCTGGCTCACGGCGCTCGATCCCGCTCGTAACCGGTTGTGGCAAGCGAACGAGGCAGGCGAAAGCTGCGAGGGGGAACTGCCGGTTGCTCGTTAGGGGTTGCCTTGAGTTGGGATGGTTGTGTGTGGGCTTTTCGGAGGGCGTGGCCCTCCGTTTATTGCTCCTGTTGTTTTATTGCTCCTGTTGGTCGTCAGCTTCGGCATTCTCGCTAGTGGAACCGGTCAGCAGTTCACCAAAACCTCCTGCGGCGAGGACTTTTTGCTTGATCTCTTGGGCAATTTTGGGATTTTCCTTGAGAAAGATGCGCGCCTTTTCTTTGCCTTGGCCAAGTTGCATGTCACCATAGCGGAACCAGGCCCCGCTGCGGATCACGATTTTTTGCTCCATGCCAAGATCAATGATATCGCCTTCGAAGCTGATGCCACCTGCATGCATCATGTCGAACTCGGCGACGCGGAATGGCGGGGCTACCTTGTTTTTTACGACTTTGCCACGGACACGCTGCCCAACGACATCTTCCCCGTCTTTGAGCTGTCCGATGCGGCGGATGTCGATGCGGCAAGAAGAGTAGAACTTAAGGGCCCGGCCACCAGGGGTTGTCTCGGGACTGCCGAACATCACGCCGATTTTCTCGCGGATCTGATTGATAAAGATGACCGCGGTTTTCGATTTGGCGATCGCGCCGGTGAGTTTGCGCATCGTTTGGCTCATCAGTCTGGCTTGCAAACCGACGTGCGAGTCGCCGATTTCGCCATCGAGTTCTCTTTTGGGTACCAGGGCGGCAACCGAGTCGACGACAATCACGTCGACGGCATTGCTTTTGATCAGCATCTCGGTGATCTGCATCGCTTCTTCGCCATAGCTGGGCTGACTGATGAGCAAGGTTTCCAGGTCGACGCCTAGCTTTTTTGCCCAACTGGGGTCGAGTGCATGTTCAGCATCGATGAAGGCTGCGATGCCGCCTTTCTTCTGAGCTTCGGCCACGACGTGCAAGGCGAGGGTTGTTTTGCCGCTCGATTCAGGGCCATAAACCTCGATGATGCGGCCACAGGGAATTCCCTGGCCACCGAGGGCTATGTCGAGAGCAAGGCTGCCGGTCGAGATGCCTTTGATTTGGCGAATTTGGTCGCTGCCCATAGACATGATCGAGCCTTCGCCAAACTGTTTCTCGATCGCAGAGACCGTGTGGCGGAGCTCTTCGCTGTCTTCAACGACATGGTTGACGTTTTTCTTGTCGCCATTCTTTCCAGCGGCCTTACGGCCCTTGTTTTTCTGTTTTTTTGCCATGCTACTTGCTGAGGCCTTCTTAGAAGAGTTGTTTCCAGTTGAATTGTTGCTAGCCACGGTTGCTGTCACCATCGATCTGTCTCCTTTATCCAACAGAATAAGTAGCAGTGCAAGCGGCCCGTGCCGCGACGCTGGATACTGTACGCACGGATAGTGTATAAGTGTTCATTATTTCTTGCAAGAGGAGTTATCTGCGATTTTTTGGAAAAAACCGAGGAAAAGGGAAAAGGTGGAAGGCGGAAGTGGGAAAATTTGATGATTGCTGTTGGGAGTGCTGCGGAACTTTTTCTCCCCTTTCGGCTTTCGGCTTTCCGCTTTGCTTTAGAAGCTGAGCATTTGGCGATAGGCTTCCATTCGGCCGTCGATGTCTTCGCGGGAAATTTCTTGCATTCGTGCGAGTCCAAAGCCTTCGACGTTGTAGCTGTCGACTACGATGCCGAAGGCCATCGCGGTTTTGAGCGTTTGCGGTTCGAAATTGTCTTGCTCGGCTAGGTAGCCCATCATGCCGCCGGCAAAGCTGTCGCCGGCTCCGGTGGGGTCGACGACTTTTTCAGTAGGAAACGCGGGAAGGACATAGGTTTCGTGTTCGCTGAAAAACATCGCTCCGTGTTCGCCTTTTTTGATGATCACGAATTTGGGGCCCATGTCGCGCACCATGTGGCCAGCTAGGGCGAGGTTTTCGGTGCCGGTCAGGAGTTTGGCTTCGCTATCGTTGAGGACGAGGCCATCGAGTTTCTTCAGCAACTCGTCGAGATCTTCTCGGGCGGTGTTGATCCACAGGTCCATCGTATCGGCCACTACCAAGCGGCAACCGGGGACTTGGGAGAGTACATTTTGCTGAACTGCCGGTACGCCGTTGGCTAGGAAGACGTACTTTGCGCGGGTGTAGTTTTCGGGCAGATTGGGATTGAATTCGCCGAAGACGTTGAGCTGGACATCAAGCGTGTCGCGATCGTTCATGTTGTCGTGGTAGCGGCCGGTCCAGGTAAACGTCTTGCCGTTGGCGATGGTTTGCAGGCCAGTCGTGTCGATGCCTCGACTGTTGAGAAGCTGGGTATGCTTCTGGGGCCAATCGGCGCCCACGACTCCAACCAGCCGCGTGCTGGTGAAAAAGCTGGCTGAGTACGAAAAATGGGTGGCAGAACCGCCGAGGAGGTTGCTGCGGGTCTCTTGCGGGGTTTCGACGTTATCGATTGCGACGGAGCCGACGACTAGTAGGGGCATGATTGGGTGTTGGGGGTTGGAGGATAGGGGAATGACGAATGACGAAATACCCAATGACGAGAGGAATGACGAAATACCCAATGACGAGACAAGAAATACCGTATTTCATGCGGCTGTGTCATTGGCATGGGTTGGCCTTTCTTTTTTTGAGAATCGTTTGGTTGTTCGCCCGTTCGCTGAAGCGAACTCGCCTGGGGCGAGCTCGCTTTAGCGGGCGGGGGGTTGACGTAAGTACCGTTTATAAGGCACTCCTTCCAAAAACGCACCTAATTCGTGCGAGCGACGAATCGCGGCCTCCAACTCTACGTTAACGCGTGTGTGCTGGTAGTCCTGCCAGCGGCTCGCCAATCCATGTCGCTCAGATTGAATCAACGTATAGCGGTAAGCCAACCCCGCTTGCCGCTCATCTCGAATACAGCCATCAAAATACTGTTTACCACTGGCATCTCTCCAGAAGGGTTTATGCCTTTTTGGTAAAATATCGTTTACGAGTTTTGACGTGGCTCCATGAAGTCTTTGCATCATCTTGGGAAGATTTACGCCTATCTTTAAGTAACCGAGCGTGTGGTAGTGGTTGTCTAAGAGAGAAGTTATCCAAGGCACGAAGCCAAACTCCTTCGCGTTAAATTCGAATCGATCCCAGAAGACGGCTTTTGTCTTTTCGGCTCGGAACGCGGGAAAGCGATTTCGGCAGCGGGCAGTGAAAAAATAGATTTGGTTGTTGATGAGCCAGTGCTCGAATCGGTGTCGGCCTCGGTACTCGGTGTTTTGGCTGCGCGTTACTTTGTCGATGCGCTTGGACATGCGGGGGATTGTAAGCTTTGGGCGACTCTGTTGCTAGGGCCCGTTCGCTGAAGCGAACTCGCCGGGCGAGCTCGCTTTAGCGGGCGGGCCTCTTCGCCCAAGAGTCTCTAAGGGTTGCGGTGCGGTTGAAGATTGGTTTTCCTGGTGTTGAATCGACGGGGTCGACGTAAAAGTAGCCGTTGCGTTCGAACTGGTATTGGCTGCCCGCCTTGGCCTCTTGAAGCGAAGGTTCTAGCTTTGCTTCGGTAAGTACTTCTAGTGAGTCGGGGTTGAGGTTGTCGAGAAATGTACCGCCCTCGGGTGCTTTGCCTGGTGTTTCGGTTGCGAAGAGATGATCGTAAAGTCTCACCTCGGCACTGAGTGCATGGGGGGCGGAGACCCAGTGGATGGTACCTTTTACTTTTCGGCCATCGGGGGCGTTGCCACCTTTGGTTTCAGGGTCGTAGGTGCAGCGTAGCTCGATGACGTTTCCGTCGGCGTCTTTCACCACATCGGTACAAGTAATGAAGTAGGCGTAGCGGAGCCGTACTTCGCGTCCGACCGAGAGACGAAAAAACTTGCGCGGGGCGTCTTCCATGAAATCGGCTTGATCGACGTAAATTTCGCGTGAAAACGGGACCGTGCGGGTGCCCATTTCAGGTTTTTGTGGATGATTCGCAGCTTCGAGTTGCTCGACTTGCCCGTCTGGATAGTTTTCGATGAAGACCTTGAGCGGGCGCAGTACGCCCATCGCGCGCGGCGCACTCGCATTGAGATCTTCGCGGATCGCGTCTTCGAGCCATGCCATGTCGATCGTGCTGTTGAACTTGGCGACGCCGATCCGTTCGCAGAAAGCTCGGATGGAGGCGGCAGTGTAGCCGCGACGGCGGAGGCCTCGCAGCGTGAGCATGCGGGGGTCGTCCCAACCGCTGACGTGACCTTCGTTGACCAATTGCAGCAACAGACGTTTGCTCATCACCGTGTAGGTGAGGTTGAGCCGCGCAAACTCGATTTGCTGGGGGTGGTGAATTTCGAGCGATTCTAAAAACCAATCGTAAAGCGGGCGATGGTTTTCAAATTCCAACGTGCAAATGGAATGGGTAATACCTTCGATCGAATCGCTTTGGCCATGCGTAAAATCGTAGGAGGGATAAACACACCAACGGTCGCCCGTGCGGTGGTGATGGGCGCGCTTGATGCGGTACATGACCGGGTCGCGCAGGTTGACGTTGGGCGACGCCATGTCGATCTTTGCTCGCAAAGTGTGCGATCCGTCGGGAAAATCGCCGGCCTTCATTTGTGTAAATAGCGTGACATTTTCCTCGACCGACCGATCGCGAAAAGGGCTATCGCGGCCGGGTTCGGTGAGCGAGCCACGAAATTCTCGCATTTGCTCGGCATCGAGGTCGCAGACATAGGCTTTGCCTGCTTTGACGAGCTGTAGGGCCCAATCGTAGAGCTGATCGAAATAGTCGGAGGAATAGCAGAGGCGGTCTTCCCAATCGGCACCCAGCCAGCGGATGTCGTCGATGATCGCGTCGACGTATTCTTGCTCTTCCTTGGCGGGGTTGGTGTCGTCGAAGCGTAGGTTGAACTTGCCGCGGTACTCTCGGGCCAAACCGGCGTTGAGACAGATGCTTTTCGCATGGCCGATGTGCAGGTAGCCATTGGGTTCGGGCGGAAAACGGGTGTGGACATGGCCTTCGTTCTTTCCGGCCGCTAGGTCGGCATCGATAATTTGTTGGATGAAATTGCGTGAAGGGGCCTTTTCTTCAGGGGTCCCCTTTTGTTTGGGAGAATTGGGGGCTTCTTGTGGGTCTGGTTTCGGCGACATGAGTGATCCTGGAAGTTGCTGTTAGGGGACCGCCGGCTTCCGCCGACGGCTATTAATCTAGCAAATGTTGGTGGGGAGCAGTACGCCGGTTGACTCGCCTGGACTTGCATTGACTCTCGTCTCGCTCCACAATGCGATACTCATGGACTTTTCCGACATCTGAAGGCAGGACCGTACGCATGATTGTAACCAATACCGAAACAATCGCCGGGTATCGTATCTCCGAAATCAAGGGCTTGGTTCAAGGCAATACGGTGCGTGCCAAACATGCCGGCCGCGATATTGCCGCCAGTTTTAAGAATCTCGTCGGTGGAGAGTTGAAGGGCTATACGGAGCTGTTGACCGAATCTCGGCGTCAGGCCTTAGAACGCATGCTCTCGCAAGCCGAGCAATTGGGGGCCAACGCGATTGTGAACGTGCGATTTACGACCAGCGCCGTGACTGCCGGGGCGGCCGAGTTGTATGCCTATGGCACGGCTGTGGTGGCCGAGCCGGGCGCTTGAATTGCGAATTCCACTACAGTTGTGAGTTAAAAAATGTCTGAAATTGTTTTTCAACTGGGCTTTGTTCTGCTTTTGATCATCCTGGGATTCGTTGCTGGGTCGATTGCTGAACGTCGGCATCTTGCTCGGCTTGCGGATCGCGAGCGGAAGAACGGTCCGTTTCTTGTCACGCAACTCAAAAGTTTTCCTGCCCATGCAGCGAACGAGTTGGCACCGCAGATGGTTGTCGGCGAGGTCGTGATTGCGTCGGATTACTTCAAAACGTTTCTGGCAAATATGAGACGAATCTTTGGCGGCGAGGTACGTAGTTTTCATTCGCTACTGAGCCGAGCCCGGCGTGAGGCGACCCAGCGAGTGGTCGAGCAATCGCGCGAGTTGGGCTACAACGCGATCTGCAATTTGCGTATCGAAACGGCGGACGTTGGTGGGAGTACGGCGAGCAAGAAGGGGGCAGCGATGGTTGCCATTATTGCCAGCGCTACCGCTTATCATTATCAATCGCCTTCCTCCTGAGTCGGGGCCCCATGAGCAACGCTGGCCCAACTGACGATTCCCCGCGAAAGTCGCAGCACGGTTTGCCTCAGTTTCTAGGCGACCCGAGCGAGAAAAAAGCGGCCGAGCTACTTGCTCGCGAGCGCAAGCAGGCGACTAGTGCCGATGCGGTTGAGCACACGGTTTGGAGCGAGCCGGCGCTGTCGGTCGACTTGGCAGGCACGCCCGGCGAAGACCAGCTTACCTATCCGAGTTGGCTGAAAGAGAATATCCGCGAAACGACCTTCTTGAAGAGCTGGTGGATTACTTTGCTTGTCGCGCTAGCAGCAGGGCCTTGGGGAGTGGCTGGGGCGATGGCCGATTCGGGGGGAAGTTCCTTTGGACTGCTGATGCTGGCGGTCTTTGGGCCGGTGGCCGAGGAAATAACAAAAGTGGCGGCCGCGCTGTGGGTGGTCGAAAAGCGGCCGTTTTTCTTTCGCTCGTTCGGACAAATACTGATTTGTGCGGCTTGTGGCGGGCTGGCTTTTGCTGCGATTGAAAATGTGATTTACACTCGCGTTTATTTTCCTGAGCACACTCCCGAATTTTCCCAGTTTCGGTGGACCGTGTGTGTGGCCCTGCACATGGGTTGTTCGTCAATTGCCGGGATCGGGCTAGTGCGGATCTGGAGGGCCACGATGCGCGATCTTTCTCCGCCGCGATTGGCCCTGGGAGTCCCTTGGTTTATCACGGCAATGGTGATCCATGGGGTTTATAATCTCTCAACGATGTTTGCCTCGGCGGCAGGATGGCTTGATCTTGGTATGCCGGATCAGTAAATGCGTGGGGCGAGTCGGGGCAAGCGATGTCGCTTTGCGTCGTGTGGGCGCAGAGCAGGTCTAAACGAGCCCTTTTCTAACCGCCCAGACGGCAGCCTGCGTACGATCGGAGACGCCGACCTTGCGTAAGATATGCTGCACATGTTCTTTGACGGTCTCGTAGCTGATAGAGAGCGCCTGGGCGATTTCCTTGTTGCTTAGTCCTAGGGCAAGCTGCTTGAGGACTTCGCTTTCGCGTCGGGTCAACGGAATCTCAAGATCAATGGTCGCTCGGGGCGTCGAAAGCGCACCGGTCACTCGGCGAAGCTCTTCGCGAGTCCAAATCGACTCGCCGGCAGCCGTCCGCCGGATCGCCGAGAGGATCTCTTCTTTCGTAGCGGTTTTGACGAGATAGCCGGCGGCTCCGAGAGCCACAGCGCGGGCAATGTAAGTTGGATTGTCGTAGGCGCTAAACATCAGCACGGGCACAGTGGGCAGTTCTGCGCGAAGACGCCCCAAGCAGGTGATGCCATCGACTTCTGGCATACGCACATCGAGTAAGACAAGGTCTGGGCAAAGCTCAATCGCTAGCTGAAAAGCCTCGCCGCCTTGAGAAGCCTCTGCAGCTACTTCGATATCGGTCCCGGCAACCATACTTCGTAGTCCTGCCCTGACCACGGCATGATCATCGGCAACTAGCAGCCGAATGGACATTTCTTTCTCCGACAGCATTCATAAATGAGACCGGTGAATAAGACCCCCCCAATGCGGGAAACCACCCTCTGCTAACTTAGCAGGAATAGCCTATCTAGCAAGGGTTGGCATTTTAAGCTCGGTTTTTCCAGTTGCATAGCGGCACATTGTCAGCTCGCGGCGAGCAGCGAGCTAGCATCGGAAGTTCAGGTCCAGCTTTACACATATTGAGCAATCTCCCATACTCAGCCGCTTCACTCCATTTCGCCGAAGCAGGAAAAAAACCTATGACGACGCCTGTGTTGTCGATGAATGAAGTCACGACGTACCGTTGGTCCTTCGAAGAAGATGTCCGACATTTCGCAGCTGCCGGGTACGAGGGGATCGGCATTTGGCGCCAGAAATTGGCCGACTTTGGCGAAGAGCAAGGCGTCGACCTGCTGGTGGAAAGTGGCCTACACGTGACCAATCTGTTGTGGGCAGGAGGTTTTACAGGCAGCGATGGCCGGAATCAGCGGGAGGCGATTGACGATGCTTCTCATGCAATTCGACTGGCCGGCGCGATGAACGCAGACTGTTTGGTCGTTTATCCTGGCGGGCGAAACCATCATACCTTTCGTCATGCCAATCGCTTGTTATGCTCGGCGATCGAAAGTCTGCTCGGGTTGGCAGAGGCGGCTGATGTGACGCTTGCCATCGAGCCGATGCATCCTGCGTGTGCGACGGAATGGACTTTTCTGACAGATATCGAAGCCACGATTGCGCTGGTCGAAAGTTTTCAGACGCCCCATTTGAAGTTGGTGTTCGACGCCTACCATTTTGGCGATGATCGTGCCGTGATTTCCAACCTTTGTGAAATCGCACCTTACACGGCACTTGTGCAGTTAGGAGACCGACGTAAGGCGCATGGGATAGATCAGGAGCGGTGTCTGCTGGGCAAGGGCTCGGTGCCACTTTCTCGGATCGTGCATAACTTGCTCGAAGCGGGGTACGAAGGAAATTTTGACATTGAGCTCGCAGGCGAAGACATTGAGTTGAGCGATTACCATCATCTGCTGGAGATTTCTAAATTGGCCTTCGATCGCTTGCTGGCACCGGCTCTGAGTGTTGAGTAGATCCTATGCCACGCCCATTGGCCGTCAATTCGCAGATCCAGATTCCAGGTACGGAGCTCTCTCTCTCCTTTGCACGCAGCGCCGGACCAGGTGGGCAGAACGTAAACAAAGTCAATAGCAAAGCCATCTTGCGTTGGAACGTGTCAGATTCAACACGGCTTCCGCAAGCGGCAAAGTCGCGATTTCTTAAGCGTTTTTCTAATCGCATCAATCAAGCAGGCGAACTCGTTTTGGCCAGCGACACTTACCGCGAACAGCCGCGTAATGTATCGGCTTGTTATAAGAAACTCCGCCAACTGATTCTTGCCGTTCTCGTCGCGCCTCGAGCGCGATTAAAAACGCGTCCATCTCGCGGTTCGATCGAACGCCGCTTGCAAAAAAAACAGCAGGTGTCGAAACGAAAACAGAGCCGACGTTTCAAGCCAGGAAACGAAGACTGAACGTTACACTTCAGCCATCTGAACTAAAACACGCTACACAACACTACGAAAAAAGGGGAAATGGAAAAGAGGCAAGGCGCCCTTGCCTCGTCCTACCTTACGGGCTCCCCTTTCGGCATTCGCCTTTCCCCTTTTGCTCCAGGTCTCATTGTGAACTCGATTTTACGGCAGACGGCTGAAGTGTTACGACTGAACAAATCGTAAAGCGGTAGAGCAAGACTTCGCATTCACATTCACGGCGCAAACGTCGACCCATCTTACCCTATTTCACAACAGATACTTTTCCTCGCAAGAAATATTAACTCGATCTAAACCGTTGTCTGCCAATAGCTTCGGAGATGTTTTGCTCTGCTAAGCCCCCAGCTAGGGAGTAGAAGGGTGTGCAGAAAACCACATTTTGGGTTAAAATGGAAACCCTCATCAGCGAGACCTCCGCCTTGCTAATAGCATCTTAGAATTTTCTTCTTTGATTGGCCGCGTTGCTTTTTGCGTAGGCATAGAGCAAGCGGGAAAGCTTGCTAGTTGGTTGGCAAGCTTGGCGTCAGGGCGATTCTGGCAATACCAAGGCAAAGCACGAATGACGAAATACCCTATGACGAAACAAGAAATACCGTATTTCATGCAAATACTCGCAGTTCTCACGTTGCGTTTTTTCGGATTTGGGTATTTTGGAATTCGTCATTTGCCCAAGATGGGTTCGAGAGGTGGCTAGGGGGGGGCGGCGGCAAGTGTTCTTCAACGCTTGCGCGCTGGCCAGTCCGACGACTGGCAAGGTTTGGTCTGTCGCGTAAATCAATGGGAGGACGTAGCTATGCAAGAAATCGATACTAAATCGCAGGCAAATGTAGCCCGAATGGAGCATCAGATCCTTTTCCATGTGAAACAGGCATTGCGAGTGACGCTTGATTGGAAGGTGCCCTCGGTAGGGCTGCCGCGTAAACTTTCTAGCGTTCAATTCACGCTGCAGTCGTTCCAGCGTCATCTCGAACGATTGATGGATCTGGAGGAGCAAGATGGCTATATGGCTTGGGTGGCCGAAATGAAGCCGAATATGGTCTACCGAGTTGAACGTCTCGAGAAAGACCACGACAATTTCCGTAACGTCATGCGAGACCTGCTGCCGGTAGTCGAGGCACTGAACGAGTACCAGGAAGAAGATTTTGAGGATATCTGTGACGAGATTTCTTCCTTTTTAGAGCAAATCGATCGACACGATTCCGAGGAAGTCGATCTTCTGCAAGAAGCGCTGCTGATGGACGAAGGTGGCGAAGGATAAATAGTGAAGCACGAAATCAGGGCGTTCCATTTTTTTAGCAGCAGTTCTACCTAGCCCGACGCGTCAGTGAGGGATGTAGCGGATGCCGGCTTATCCCTCGCTCACCGACGTGTCGGGTTATGAACGCCTTTATTTCTCCAGGTTAAAAAGCGGACGTTGTTGAGTACGAATTCCGAAGTGCGGACTTCGACCTCGCGGTAGGGTATAATTGAGATACAAGATCTCATATCAACCATTTCTTTTCCCCACCCGTGATATTGTATGTCCGAAGACTCTACTCATCTCGATCATATTCTCGTCGAGTGGCACTACTCGCCCGGCCAGTTACTCGTTCGCCAAGTTCAAGGCGCCGATGGTCGTGAAGTGCTGCAAATGCGAGTCGACTTGGGCATTCTTCAATTGGAATGTACGGGCCGCCCCGATGGCGTGAAGCCGGAAGGGTTTGATACCTACTATGACTATTTGGTTTCTTTAGCTCGCAAAGAGGGCGAGTTGTATCAGCTCGATGAAGAGAGTTGCCACGAGATCGATCGGGAATTCTATCAGTTTTATCACCGACGTATCTGTTGGCTAAATTTTAAGCGATATGCTGAAGTGGTGCGAGATTCCGAGCACACCTTGGCACTGATGGACTTCAGCACAGCCCATTCTCCCGACCCCGAATGGTCGCTGCTACACGAACAGTACCGTCCGTTTGTAATGTTCCACATGATCCAGGCCAAAGCACTGATCGCTCTAGAAAGCACCAACCCTGCGCTGGCTATTGAAAACATAGATAGCGGCCTGGGAGAGTTGGCAAAAGTATTTGAAAAGCACAATGCGTCTGAGCACTTCGAGAAAGACGCGTTTGTCAACAAGTTGCGTGAAATGCGAGCATCGATCAGCGAGCACCACAAGCTGGGACCAACCTTGTCGGAACGGCTTGCCAAGGCGATAGCTACAGAAAATTATGAACTTGCGGCGGAACTGCGAGATCGAATGGATCTGCGTAGCGGGGAAAAATGAGCGGTTGACCGCCTGTTGATACCGTGACTTCGTAGGCCGAAACGAACGGCTTGTTTCGGCCTATGGCCTTTTCCTGACGCTCACGCCTTACTCATCTTTCCCAATCGCTAGCTTTCCGTCGGAAGAATTACAACGGATTGGTAAATGTTCAGTGGGTGCTGAACATGCTGGCACCGCTAGTACAGCCGTAACTCCTTTGTGAGTCGATCGATGCGCTTATTCCAAAGATTCTGGCGCACCTTTGGCACGCCTTGTGCGTATGGTGATTGCGTGTCATCGCGAGATTGATATCGCGACTGTGCTTTGTCATCCATCAGAAGCAGGGGTGTCTAAGCACTACTTTTCTAGGAGTAAACCTTTTCTTTCCAACCAAGGGAGTGTGTTATGTTGGTTCTTACACGGAAGCAAAACGAGAAAATCCGCATCGGCGATTCTATTGTCATCACGATCGTGCGTATGAAGGGAAAATCAGTTCGGCTGGGCATCGAAGCACCAAGCGACGTGAATATCTTGCGTGGTGAGCTAGCCTTCGAGACAACGGCCAAGGAATCCCTAGCGAAAAACGAAAATGTTGCAGCGGCCGTCGACGATCATTCTCAAGACCAAATGCTTCGCAGCAAAACGAAGTCAAGCGTCGCCGTTCCTCATCGCAATCCAGGCAGCAATTGGTCTGAAGAGCAATGCGATGAGCAATCGAAGACCAACCCCAAAGCGATGATGAATCCCCGTCTCGATCGTCAATCGAGCGAGTTGGTCAGCTCATTTACGATCTGAGCTGGTTACCGTGTGACTGGTGCCCTGAGTTCTCTTGCGATTTCGACGCTTTGCATCGGAGGAATTTCGGCAGCTTGAGGGCCAGCGGGCGTTGTTGTCGGTTGAGTGTCGTTTGCATAGGGAAAAGTTCGCAACTCGGCAACGTGCTTCATGAGAATTCGGCGGACTTCGAGAATGCTTTGCGGATGCCGATGGACGCTCACATGGTCGGCGGGCACGACGATTTGCGACTGCACATTTTCGAGCTTGGCACTAGCTAGCGAGACCACGCCATCGCCGGTGCCTCCCACGAGCCATCCCGTAAGTCCCTTTTTGGGAACCTCGCCAATGATGTTATGGTATTTGACCCACTGCCCTCGTTGGGCGGAGAGCATAACCGGCCAAAGGGGCGACCCGGGAGCAAGCGAGTCGATGCTGGTCGTGATATTTAAGGGAGCATTTTTGCGGAAGTATCCCGGATTCCGGTCCACTAGCTGGTGACGCCCCTGCAAGATCATGGCGGGAATTTTGATCAGTTTACGGCCCAACCAACGGGTAGTGTCGTTGGCAACTTTGCTACCCCGATGAGGAGTGCCGATGCTTATGACTCGTCGGATAGTCGGGTCGGGGTCGAAGAAAAAAGTATTCGCCAGCTCATCGCGAATTTCCTCATCCGCATTGAGCTCGGCAAAAGGCCGTTCGCTAAGCGTGCCCCAAAATTGGTTTCCCGAGTCAAGCGTCTGTAACTCGGAAACTAAGCCACCCATGCTGTGGCCAACTAAGACGGTTTGATCCAGAGCAGGAAATTTTCCCTGGGGATCGAGCGTCTGCTGCATGTGTGCCAAGTCTTCACGCATTTGGGCAGCGCTAAACCAAAACGGCTGGCCCGAGGGATAGAGGTAGAACCAAAATTGATAATTCTTGCGCACTTGCGGATCGCTGCGCAGGTCGTTGAACATCTCCATCCAAGTGACGGGGCTCGACCAGAGGCCATGCACCATCACGACGGGAATTTTGTCTTCCTGGAAGGGTTCGAGCATGTAGAGGCCTTGCACCTTCTCAATCTTGCTCGGGTTGAGTAGTCCTATGGTGGAAAGCCGATTGTCGTCCAAAGCGGGCTGATTCAAAGTATGAGCCAGCGGTGTGCTGAGGTCGGTCTCGAGTGGGATATTGATCTGCGCTACTTGCACAGAGGATTGCTCAAGCGGATCGAGCAGCTCCAGCACCGCGTGACGTGGCAAGGATTTGAGAGTGGGTTCTGGTATCACACGCAGAAATGCTGTCACGGGGAAAGAAAGTTCTGTGGGATAGAACTCTTCCTCCGGCTCCATGCCATCGTGTTTGCGACGGACCGCGATCAGAGGAACTCCCAAACCAAAATTATGATAATGGTTGGTCAGTCCGTGGATTTCGTAGTCGGAGACAAACTCGAAGTGGTCGAAATCTTCATCGTGCCAGTCGTTGCCTTTGAGCTTGATCTCGAGTTGGCAATCGTGGGTCGCGGTTTTAATGTTGAGCAATTTGCCAGGGCGTAGGGATTCTTGGGTTTGTACGATACGCAAGGTGCTCTCTAAAGCAGCGTTGTAGAGATCGCAAGCGCGGCGAAACTCGGGATCGTAGGGATTCGAGGCTACGGCGTATTTTTCGTCGAACAAATAACGATAGGAGTGCAGGACTGCCGAGCCGTAGAGTTCTAAAGCTTTGCCACACTTCTTCGACTGGTCGGACCGATGCGCACCCACATAAGCCAATTCAGCCATGGCATAAACGTGCTCGCGGTTTGGATCTTGCCGATCGATTTCAGCGAGCTGGGCAATGAGCTCGGCATAATCGCCATCGAGCGCGTCTTCGAGATTAAGCCGACGGAGTAATTGGATGGTTCTTTCGGTCGGTTTTGGTCCCTGCTTGGTCAGTAGCCCAAGCGTCTCGGAGAGTGGATTCCTGGGAGTGGTGCGCAGCGTAACCCATTTTCTTGACGTCGACACACAGCCGACGCTCAAGCAGGCGACCAACAGCAGTACCGCGAACAGCCTACTTTGAGAAGAAGAAAACCTACGCATGCCAGAACGAGTTCGACGAGAGGTTACATGATGAGGAAAACCTGTACGAGATTTTCCTCGCGAAAGAGAAGGCGAGAAGAGTAGGCGATTTGCTCGTCCAACGTCAAGTTGTCCGGCCTGCACTTAGCTAGCACCCCCCTGCGGGCGAGCCGTCGGCGTAAGCCGATGGATAGGCGTAAGCCGATGGATAAACGTCGGTTGCTCTCATCCGGCGGCTTATGCCGACGGCTCGCCTTTGGATGCGTAGCGGTGGATGGGCTTGGGTCTGCCGGGGCGGAAGTGCTGTAGCGAGCTGATCTCACATGCGAGATCGAACTTTTGTGCTAGTTCTTCTATCGCTTGACGGATGAGTTGGGCCAACTCATCGGGTGAGCCATGCGCACGTGCGTTGACCAACAGGTCGGCATCTTTCACTTCGATGTTGCTGGCAACCGATAGCTCGACGGGCGCGTCGGAAGCGACCCAATTTGCGACCGTAGTTGACGCTTCGGCGGACGCTAGCACTTTGATATGCCCCGGCTCCATGCCAGCATCGGTTAATACATGGCTAAAGCTGTCGACCATCTGCCGCGTGACTTCATCAAGCGACCAGTTTTTACTGGGGTTTGAAAAGTGGACGGAACAGTTGAGCCAGCCCAGGGCAGCTTCTCCTTCCGCATAGATGTCGTAATCGATCTCCAATGCTTGGTCTACGGGCGAAGCGACTGTCTCCAGTGCGGCGAGGACCTCATCAAATCCTGCGCCGGTTGTTCCGCTGGCAGCGATAATTTTTTGGTCGGGAAACCGTTTGCCAAGCAATTGAAGTAGCTCATCTTGGTCGGAGACGGAAAGTCGATCGATCTTGTTGAGCACGATCAACTGGGCTTCTTCAAGTTGTTTGAGAAAGATGTACGCAGCCTGCGGCGAGAATCCTCCCGTGCCCCCGCCAAGAATTTTTCGGCCATGCTCTGGCTTGCAAAGTACCGTCAGAGGACCCAGCGTGTAGCGATCGCCGAAAAGATGCTGGAGCGGTTGAAGCACCGTGGCCATCAAATCGGTGCAACTGCCCACGGGCTCGGCAAGAATGATATCAGGCTGCAGGTCGGCACCGAGTGCGGCAGCAGTGTCGACCAGATCGTCGAACTTGCAACAAAAACATGCGCCAGGAACCTCGCCGACCTGGAAACCTTGCTCGCGGAGGTTCCTCGTGTCGACCAACCCATAGGCTTGGTCGTTGGTCACGATCCCAACTCGTAGCCCTTGTTTGGTATACTTACGAGCCAACCTAGCGATGGCAGTCGTTTTGCCCGCACCGAAAAAACCGCAAATCATGAGAAAATGTGACATAGGAATGCAGATTGCGGTAAGGAAAAAATTTGTAACGGCCGTTAGTATAACGGTTTGATTGACCTGCCACGAGGCCCCCTCATGCAACAAGTTACCTACGGCCCATTTGATTGGCCAATTGCTGACGACGCCGTTCGCCTTGCGCTGGAGCAAGTGTATCGGGATGGCAGTTGGGGTCGGTATCATGGTCCTCATTGCCAGCAACTTGCCAAAGAGCTTTGCGAGCGGTTTGCTTGCCAACATGCGATGCTTTGCTCCTCGGGAACCGTTGGAGTCGAGCTCGCCCTGCGAGGTTTGGGCGTCGGCTCTGGCGATGAAGTGGTGCTGGCGGGTTACGATTTTCCTGGAAATTTCCGCGCGATCGAAGTAGTCGGTGCCCGGCCTGTTCTGGTTGATGTCGACCCAACTACCTGGTGTTTGGATGCTGAGCAACTCAAAAGTCTGCGTGGCGAAGAGATCAAAGCCGTGATCGTCTCTCATCTGCATGGAGGACTTGCCGACATGCCAAGCATCATGGAATTGGCGCACCAGCGAGGCTGGAGCATTGTCGAAGATTTTTGCCAACAGCCGGGCGCATCAATAGGTGATCGGCTGGCGGGAAGTTGGGGCGACGCGAGCGTACTAAGCTTTGGCGGGAGCAAATTGCTTACTTCCGGTCGCGGCGGAGCCGTGCTAACGGGTGATGCCCAGGTTTTTCAGCGCATGAAAATCTATGCGGATCGCGGCAACCAAGCTTTTCCGCTGAGCGAATTGCAAGCTGCTGTGCTGCCGCCACAACTTAAAAAGCTAGATCAACGAAATGAAGTGCGCGAGCAACGTGTCGCTGAAATCCGTCAAGCGACGGTAGAGATTTCGGAATGGTTGCGTCCGGTCGCTTGCCGAGATGCAGCACAACCAACTTATTACAAATTTGCCTGGTCGTTTGTGCCGGCAGAAACTCAGGCAGAACTACGCGACGAGTTGCTCGGCATACTCCAGTCTGCGGGGTCGCCCATCGATGCAGGTTTCCGAGGCTTCGCCGAACGTAGCGAGCGTCGCTGCCGAAAGCAGGGAACGCTCGATTGTTCACGCAAATTGAGTCAGTCGACCGTTGTGCTTCATCATCCTATCTTGCTAGCGCATGAAAAAGCCGCCCTTCAGGTAGCCCAGGTGCTAAACCATACGGTTGAGCAGCTAGTCTCCTGACAACTCCACTGGCAAGTGGGGGGTGGAGATATTTTCCGCTTGTTCCAAAACCCTCGTGGAAGCGTCCAGCGGCCAAGTAGGCTTGAACATCCAAACAGTTTTGAAACGTGCAGTAAATGCCAATGCAGTTGGGCGGCAATTGCCTCTTCTCTGTGTAAAACTGGAACCTCTACTTCACACGCACTTTTTCGGACGGGGCGGCGGAAACCACGATATGAGGTGCTGGGATCGGGGTTTTCGTCTCAGGCTGAGCGTGTTTCATGATGATCGTATCCTTGGCAGATTCCTCGATGTGGGATTCGTCGAGTACGTGGGGTTCTTCGAGAACCTCGAACGCTGTTGCCGCGTCGAACAGTTCGCCACGGAGTATGCGGACCTCGCGTGGCGCTTTTATCGCCAAGGTCACGCGATTACCAGCAACACGTCGAACTTCCACAAAAATATCGTCCCCGATGTGTATTCGTTCTCCAGTTTTTCGGCTTAAGACGAGCATCCTTACTTCCCTCCATCAAAATCGAATAAGTTGTCGGCGGGACTCTCCCGTAGAGAGTTGCCATCGCGTTTTGCGACGAGATTGTTATAAGCAAGCCGTGTGCCCAATTAGAAAGCGGTGCTACTTGGGCAATCAATAAACGTCGTAAACCATTGACATAGAAAGGTTTGCGTTAGAAAATTTTGGCAACGAGACCCAACCCAAGCGGGTAAGCTTGGGACGTTTTTTGTCCCGGAATGAGATTAAATTCTGGATTTGAGACAGAAATTGAAAGCGGAATTTGGAATTCATCATTTGCCTAACCCCTTACATCGACTATGGATAACAACTCTTATGCAATCGACCAAGCTGCTTGCCGTGGCCGTCAGCAGAGGCTTTTGGCCCAGATGGAAACGCTTGGGGTGGAACTTGTGTTGCTCACTCGAAACGAGTCGGTTCAATGGCTCACCGGGGCCTATGTTGGGCCGATATTTGCGCCTGTGGCAGCGCTGGATGCTGCAGGGCATGTGACCTTGGTACTGCCTTCCCGGCAGGTTTCGACCGATGTCGCTGCCGACGAAATTGTAGGGTACGAAGAAAAATGGCATTCGACGATCCGCGACGAACAACGGGCGGCCAGCAATGAGGTGTTGCTGCACGCCGTTTCGAATCAGCCTGGGCGCGTGGGTGGCGAATGGTCTTGTCTTGGACCTCGTCTGCTAGCTGAGTTTGGTAGCGACATGGTCAACATCGAACCGACCCTCTTTTGCCTGCGCCGTCGAAAAGATTCCGATGAATTACGCATGCTCGAACGGGCCAACGATGCCAATCGAGTCATGTACGCTTTGGCTCGCGAAATAGTTCAGCCTGGCATCAGCGAGCTTGAGGTCTACTGTCAGTTGCATGCAGCGGCGGTGAACAAGTTGGGAGAGACGCTTACGTATTTTGGGCAGGACTTCCAGTGTTGCTCGCGCGGTGGTCCACCGAGAGACCGCAAGGCTCAGGCGGGAGAGCTCTACATCCTGGATCTGGGAGTCGGTTTTCGCGGCTACTACTCCGACAATTGCCGCACGATCGCGGTCGGGGGAGAAGTTACCGACCTGCAGCAGGAGGCCTGGGAAAGTCTGGAAAAAGTTTTCCCGCTCGTCGAGTCAACCGTCCGCCCGGGTGCTAGCTGCCGGCAACTGTTTAACAAAGTACAAGCACTGCTAGATGATTGTGGGCCAGGAATCTTTAATCATCACTTGGGCCATGGAGTGGGCCTAGCTCCTCACGAAGGACCGCATCTCAATCCTCATTGGGACGACACGTTTGAGCTAGGCAACTACTTCACTGTTGAGCCTGGGCTCTATCACAAGGATCTGCGACACGGTATTCGGCTGGAAGAGAATTACGTGGTGACCGAGGATGGCGTCGAACGAATGCAGATTGGGGATCTCGGAATGCGGAAGTAAAGACGAGATTCGCCTTTACTCAGCTCGCCATTTTTGACAGAACCACGCCCGCCAGGCCGAGATAAGCTCGGAATGCGTCTTTTTGCCACTTCTTTCATTCCGAATTATCTACTATGTCCGATGGTTTTGTAGACATTCACTGTCATCTGTTGCCCGGTATCGATGATGGATCGACCGATTGGGACACCACGCTAGCAATGGCCCAAATGGCGGTCGAAGATGGTACGGAAACCATTATCGTGACGCCTCACCAACTGGGCAATTTCGCACACAACCGGGGCGACGACATTCGCAGGCGGACCGAAGAACTCCAACAAGTTTTGGAGCAACACCGGATACCGCTGCAGGTGCTGCCTGGGGGAGATGTCCGGATCGAAGACGGCATGATCGAGCAACTGGCAAACGGCACCGTCCTGAGCCTGGGCGATTTGCGAACTCATGTCTTGCTTGAACTGCCCCACGAACTGTACTTCCCCATGGAAGGTTTGCTGTCTGCTTTGGAACTTCAAGGAATGACTGGCATACTGTCTCACCCCGAGAGGAATCGCGGACTGCTTCGCGAATCGAACCTATTGCCAAATCTTGTTCAGAATGGCTGTCTGATGCAAGTCACTGCGGGCAGCTTGATGGGAACTTTTGGATCCCAAAGCCAGCAGTTGGCAGAGTGGATGATAACGCAGGGGTTGGTACATTTTGTCGCGACCGACGCCCACGGAATAAAATCACGCCGACCGCTGATGCAACGAGCATTCGAGCGAGTGCAAGAACTTGCCGGCAAAGCGACGGCACGAAGAGTCTGCATCCAAAATCCAGGTTTGGTTGCTAGTGGCAAGCAAGTGCGAGTGGGTCGGGTCTCGGTACCACGCCAAGGTTGGCGGAGTCTTTTTTCTTCCAAGAAAAAAGTTGCGTAAGGCCGACTGAATTCGGAATTCGGAAGGCGGAATGAAAACACAGAAAGCGGGATGAAGTCGATGCGGAACGAGCCCAATCTCCGATTCCGCAATCCGCAATCTGCATTCAGTATTCCCTTGTCTCGCCGGGCATTTCTAGCCAGTGGTGCCGCAATTTTTGCGACCGCCGCCCTCCCCTGCCATGCTGCGACAACTTGGATCGACCACCGCAGCCATGGCCCCTTTCGCTTTCATGCGACTTTCCCGTTGGGCAATCTCGATCCGCTCTTTCGGGAACTCTCTGCTCTGGAAGCAGAGCTGCAGCGTACACTTGCCGTGCCGCCGGCACAGCAACCGATAGACGTCTACCTACTCGAAAACGAACGAGAACATCGCAAGCTGCTTGGGCAGCTCTATCCGCGAGTGCCATACCGGCGCGCGCTCTATGTGCAGCGTTCGGGTAGAGGCAGCGTTTATGCATACCGTCATGCCGATCTGGCGGTCGACTTGCGTCACGAATGTACACACGCCCTGCTGCATACCAATTTGCCGATGGTCCCATTGTGGCTCGACGAGGGACTAGCAGAGTATTTTGAGATGCCAGCCTCCCAACGGGCTTTAGGACACCCCCATTTTTCCAAGCTGCGCTGGAATTTGCGTTTCGGCATGGTGCGCGACGTCAATTCGTTAGAAGGCTGTCGCGATCTGTCCGATATGGGGGGAGCCGAATACCGCTTTGCTTGGGCCTGGGTTCACTTCATGCTCCATGGACCGCTACCCGCTCATAGAGCCTTGGTGCAATACTTGGGCGACATCCGCCAAGGCAACCCGCCCGGACAACTCTCCGATCGATTGGCCCAGGCAATTCCAGATGTCGACAAGCAGATGGTCCAACACTTCAAACAGTGGCGGCGCTGATAGCAGTCTTGCTAGGCTGACGAAAAAGACGCTAGCAAATTCTGACGGTTCTAAAAGCGTCAGATAGAACCATTCAGGCAAAGCTTGTCGGTTCTACTGGTCTGGTAGCCTGCGCAAGCAGTTCTAGCCGAATGTAGCAGGTACCGCTTGCACTGGTGTCTTGGCATTATATCCTCACTTTTTTTAATATCATGCTTGAGACCCGTGATTTGACCTGCCGATACCGCTCATATGCTAGAAAAGAATCGGGCGCGAAGTAGGTCATTATCGGCCACGCTCAAGTGCTTTGTATGAAACAGAGATGAGTAGCAAGGATTGCTAGACCTTCTCAAGGCGATCCCTCGTGTTTAAAGGAATAAACAATATGAAATCGAAGAATTTCAGAATGTCGGCTGCGGTGCTATCGTGTCTAGGGATGTTAGTCTCACCAGTTGCAGCGGCACCGCTGGCAACGGCTCCCAAAGATATTTCGCTGCACAAAGGTGGCGTACTGCTTGGACAGATTGTGGATGCACAAGGTGCCAGTGTCGCGTCTGCCCAGGTCTCCTTGTATTCAGGTGGCAAAGAGGTTGCTCGTACTCAATCTGACCGTACGGGCAAGTTTTCAGTCTCGGGCCTCAAAGGCGGCGTCTATCAGGTTGCATCAGCAAACAATCGAGGTGTTTATCGGCTCTGGAGCCCACGAACGGCTCCCCCAGCTGCCGGACGTGGCATGATGCTGGTATCTGGCAGTGACATCGCACGGGGCCAAAGCGGCGGACCGTTTGGTGGGATTGCAAACTGGATTTCTCAACACCCGATTATGACCGCAGGTGCTGTTGCAGCGGCGATCGCTATTCCGATCGCAATTGACGACAACAATTCTCCTGCCACTCCCTGATCTGGCGAAAAGATCGGCAAACGCGATATTGAAAAATCAAAGAACACGCAGCAATTTTTGCTGCGTGTTCTTTTTTTGTTGACACCAAAAAATCAGCTAGCACTCATGTGTCGGGAGCGATTAGGCAAAGCACGAATGAAGAAACATCCATTCGTGCTTTGCCTTATTTGGTCTTTGCCTGTAGTGCGTGACTCTCTATTATCCGACCCGGTCAGCAGAAGATGCGTGTGGCAACTCCTGTGCAATACGTCTTTTATGCGAAAATTCTCATCAACATAGGGTGGGGCTAAAGGAGTCTCTTCGATGTCTTTGTCTACGTCTTTGTCTATGCGCAAAATCAGGTTCAAGCAATCTGTTGGCGCCTGGGCCGCGATTGCGGTTCTTGTCGTTCAACCACAGTGTCTCTTTGCAGCCGAACGATCCATAGTGAAAGCTTCGACCACGGCAAACGCTTCCCGAACGCTAACCGTCGTCGACGTAGCGCTTCAGAACGACGGTCTGCTGCGTGGTCAATTCGTGGACAAACAAGGCCAACCGCTCTCAGCGGCCGAAATTCAGATAACCGATGGCCATAAGCAATGGCGTGCAGAAACGGATGCCAATGGCCAGTTTCAGTTGACGAAGCTTTCTGGAGCCACTTATCGGCTCCAGGTAGGTCAACAAGTTCAGATCTTGCGAGCATGGGCAGATGGCACGGCTCCTCCCAGCGCGACCAAGGGGCTACTCCTTGTGCGAGATGGCGACATCATCTTGGCACAAAATTGCGGCTCGCCCGTGTGTGGTAGTGCAATAAGAGCAGCCAAGCACCCGCTTGCCAATCCCTGGATTATTGGCGGTCTCGTCGCGGCGGCCATCGCTATTCCCGTAGCAATCCACAACTCCGACGATGACGATCCGCCAGCCACTCCTTGATTTTTTCTACGACTCGCAAAGAATCATCAACCGCTTCGGCCTTTCGTAGGCCGGAGCGGTTTTTTTTGTTTGCACACCCAATCTGCTAAGGTAAGGCGAGCGGCAGATAGGAATATACCTTCATAACTTACGCGTCGGGTTCCGATTGGTAAATTCTCATCTGTCGCTCGCCTAAAGCACGAACGACGCCCAATACATCGAAAAATGGCCCAATGACGAAAGAAGAAATACCGCATTTCATACGAAAATACGTGTAGTTCTAGCGAGCATTCTTTCGAACTTGGGTATTTCGTCATTCGTGCTTTGCCTTGAGCCTTGTTCCTTGGTCATTCTGTATGCAGGCAGAGTTCCTAACAAGAAACGGGCCTAATCCTCGCTTATTGCTCTCCCGTAGTTGCTCCTGCCCAAACTATGATAAACTAGATCGATACCTGAATATGGACCATTACGAAACCAGAACAAGTATGCGGCGGAAACAGCTGGTTCTCACCCAGATTTGCAAGGACCTTGCCATGACTCGCGTTACTGTTTACACACTCGCAATAGCACTTACGCTCGCAGGCAGCGCTAACCGAAATTCGGTTTTTCGCATAGCAACTCTACAGGCCGAGGAAGCTAACTACTTAGTTGGCTGCGGTAGCGCCGACATCACGGGCCCGGCTGCCGGGTTTCCGATGGAGGGGTTTGTCAGAAAAGACCGTCTTACGAAAGGCATTCATCTACGGCAGCGTGCCCGGGCATTTATTATCGCCGAACGCGACGACACCCCCTCAGCGGGAAAGCGAGTCGTATTTGTTTGCGCTGAGCTTAGCATGATCCACTCGGATGTGTATCGCGAAGCGATGGCTCGGCTAAAACAACGATTTGATGGTTTGTATTCGGAAGAGAATGTCATCATCAGCGCTACACACACGCATAGCGGTACGGGAGGCTACCATCGCTACGGTGCCGATGGACCTTTAGGCGCCGGATTCTTTTTTGAACAATTAGACGGGATCGTGACAGGCATCGAGTCGGCAGTTGTCGAAGCCCACAACCAACTCCGCCCGGGTCGGATTCTCATCGCCCAGGGCGACGTCGCCGACGCAGGTGCGAATCGATCGGCTGTTGCCTATCGGAACAATCCCAAGGAAGAGCGGTCGCTCTATCCGCACGATACCGATACCGAGATGACGCTATTGAAATTCGTTGGCGGCGATTCGGCAGAACAAGCGTTGGGAACGGTTAACTGGTTTGCCGTACATCCGACTTCGATGACTTACAACAATTTTTTGATCAGCGGCGACAGCAAGGGATATGCGTCAATCAAATTTGAGCGGCTCATGGGCGTCACCCACCGAAAACCGAACGAGTTTGTCGCTGCTTTTGCGCAGAGCAACTGCGGCGACGTAACCGGCAATCTGAACCTGAACAATACGGGTCCCGGCAAGGATGATTTTGAAAGTACAGGAATCATCGGGCAGCGGCAACTCGACGTGGCACTTCAATTGTATGAAGACGCAAGTGAGGAACTTAGTGGTCCGATTGATGTTCGGCATACGAACGTCGATTTTTCAGAGCTTGCTGTCGCGAATGAATTCACAGGGTCGGGTCCACAACTTACGGCCGCGGCCTGCTATGGCTATTCGTTTGCTGCCGGGTCGACTGAGGACGGTGGCGGACATCCGCTCTTTCACGAGGGGATGAAAAACCGTAACGCCGCCATCGATCTGCTTTCTTACCAAATGTTTCCTGATTCCCAGCCGGACAAACACATTCGGCAACTCCAATTTCCGAAGGCGATTCTCTTTGCACCAGGCGCAGCAAAATCGGCATCGGGCTTAGCCCAGGTGATGCCGCTTTCGATTTGTCGCATTGGCCAGCTGATCCTAGTGGTCGGTCCTGCAGAATACACCACCATGTCTGGCCGGCGCATCCGCCGATCGGTTCAAGAGGCTTTTGGCGACGCTGCCAAATATGTTGTGATCGCGGGTTATTCGAATGGCTATGGCGGCTACGTGAGTACTCGCGAAGAGTATGAAATGCAGCAATACGAAGGGGGCCATACGCTCTTCGGCCCCTGGACATTGGCCGGCTATCAGCAAGAATTTGTGCGTCTGGCACATGCCATGGTCGAGGGTGCGCCGGTCGATCCAGGCCCAGCACTTGACGGAGGCCCAATTCCAGTAAAGCGGCGCACCATAGGTTTTGGGACCGACCAGGCACCAGAAGATGCAAAATTCGGTGACCTTTTCGTAGCACCCAAAAGCAAATACACTCGCGGTCAACGTGTCGAAGTCGCATTTTGGACTGGTCATCCGCGCAATAGTTTTCATACGGGCGGGAACTACCTCTCGGTCGAGCGTCGGTTGGCCGACAATTGGGAAACCGCGTATACCGATGCGGATTGGGAAACGCGATGCCAATGGCAGCCCAGTCTCAACTCGGATCAGCCTTGCCAGATCAACATCATTTGGGACATTCCCGCCGACGAGGAGCCGGGCGAATACCGAATCGTTCATCATGGCAGCTATCGGCTTGAAGCAGAGGCTGAGTCGCAGTCGTTCGACAAGGCGACCGCTTCGTTTCGTGTGGAATAAGAGCGACTACTTGCTCAATTTCACCATTCAAGGAAACAATCGTCCTAGACGCTGCGGACGCTCAAACCCAGGGATTGCAATCCCTGGGCTTTTGCGCAGTCTCATGATTTTGAAAACTGCTCTGAACTGCTACAATACGGTGGGGTGTTAGACGTGCCTTGCCTGCCGTTGTACTGAAAGAGCCTACCGATGTATCGCACTTGCCGGAAATATTTTTGTTCTTCTGTGTTCACTCTGGCAGCTTTGCTTACCACAGTATCCTCAAGCGTCGGTGCTGCCGATTCAGAACCTACGACGCTACGGATTCTCACCTACAACGTCCAGTTTTTACCTGGCCTTGCCAGCGCTAAGAACGAGCGACCTAAGCCTGAGTATCGGACCGCTCGTATTGCGGAGGAGATAAGCCAGTATGACATCGTGGGCTTACAAGAGACTTTTCATAAAACGCATCGCAGCCAAATTATCGATCACCTCGGCGGGCATTGGAAAGGCGGGCTTCACTTGGTGACGAGCCCGACGCCGGAGGGATTTTTTACTAGCGGGGGCTGTTTGATCGCAACGCGACTTCCGATCGTCAACAGCAGCTCGACGGTCTATAAGAACTTCAGCAAGCCGGCAGACTATGGTTTCCGCGCCGACGGTTTTGCGGCCAAGGGGGTGATCCATGCCCGTATTGCTCGCACGGCAGAATCGCCCGAGGATTTTTTCGACTTGTTTGTTACGCACCTCGAAGCGCGCGATGACGATCTGCGGCCACTGCAATATGCCGAGATGGCAGATTTTATCAAGACAAGTAGCGACCCCGATCGGCCTGCCCTCCTCCTTGGCGACATGAACACCCAGGGGGCAAAGCGGTTTCGTAGCGACAAAAATTCACAGTATACTCAGCTCATCACCGCATTGGGCAACGCTCGGCCAGCAGGCAAGCTGATCGATGTTTGGCCCGCGCTGAAGGGCGATGCCTTGGGGGGTACAAACGAGCAGGAGTCGCCGGACGTTGGCAAGCGAATCGACTATATCTTTGTCATCAATCCGGCTGAATCTCATGCTCAATTGAAACCAGTTTCTGTCGCGGTCCGTCTGTTTCGAGACCCCAAAGTTTTTGCTCTCTCGGATCATAATGCGGTCGAAGCAGAGCTTGAATGGACTCATTCGTTGAAAGACATCCAAACTCGTTAGATTGTAGGGTGGGCGCCGCCCACCAATTTTACTTGACAAGTTCCTGGTGGGCGGTGCCCAACCTACTATCAATGTTGAATTGATTCTACGGAAAGGCCCTGTTGTGAATTTGTTTTCGCTGTTTGTTTTGCTGATTGTCTCGGTTTACTCTCAAGCAGCCCATGCGGGAGACGCCCGACCGAACGTCGTATTGATCATGACCGACGATCAGGGGTACGGCGATTTTGGTTGCCAGGGAAATGCAATTATCGAAACTCCGCATATTGATGCGATGGCCAGTCGCAGCGCGTCGATGAGTACGTTTTATGTTTGCCGCGTCTGTGCTCCTACGCGGGCCAGCCTCATGACGGGGCGATACAACTATCGTACACGGGCGATCGACACCTACATCGGTCGAGCCATGATGGAACCTGAGGAAGTCACCGTTGCCGAAGTGCTTTCCTCGGCCGGGTATAAAACCGGAATTTTTGGGAAATGGCACTTGGGCGACTGCTACCCGATGCGTGCGATGGACCAAGGCTTTCAGGAATCGCTCGTACATCGGGGCGGTGGATTGGCCCAACCCTCGGAGCCAAGCGAAAACGGTCGTCGCTACACTGACGCCATTCTGTTTCACAATGGCGAGCAGGTTCAAACGCAGGGCTACTGCACCGACGTGTATTTCGCAGCGGCTGAAGAGTTCATAGAGTCGGCGCAAAAAAATTCGCAACCCTTCTTTGTGTACCTAGCAACTAACGCACCCCATGCTCCTTTCCACGACGTGCCAGAGAAGTTGCGGAAGCATTACATGGAAAAAGATCTTGCGAGCCTCGTTGTCGGCAATAAGAACGGCAAGGCATTGGCCAAGGAAGTTGACAAACTGTCGCGTATCGCGGCGATGATCACGAATATCGACGAAAACGTAGGTCGGCTTTTTGCCAAGCTCGACGAGTTGCAACTTATCGAGAATACGCTGGTCCTCTTCTTGGTCGACAATGGGCCGAATTCGAAGCGATTTGTGGGCCCTTTTCGTGGTTCGAAGACCGAGACGCTCGAAGGAGGCATTCGCTCGCCGATGTGGCTGCATTGGCCTCAGCGGCTCAAGCCCGGCACGGTACGAAACGAGCTATCCGCCCATATTGACGTGATGCCGACGATCTTAGAAGCGTGCAATGCTGAACCGCCCCAAGGGGTAAAATTGGATGGCCGCAGTTTTCTTTCGTTGCTCGAGGACGAAAGTACGGATTGGCCTGAACGTACGATTGCCACGCAATGGCATCGAGGCGATGTCCCGATGCGTTACCATCACTTTATGATCCGAGACTCCAGGTGGAAGTTGCTGGAAAACAGCGCTGCGCTGGGAGAAAAATTTGAGGGCTCGCCGAATTTCAAACTCTATGATCTGCAGACCGATCCGGGCGAAAGCAAAAACCTTGTTGACGAAAAACTCAAGGTTTTTTCGAGACTGAAGAATGCATACGACCAGTGGTTTGATGATGTTTCGAGCACGCGAGAGAACAACTATGCTCCGCCGAGAATTATTATTGGGACCGAGCACGAGAAGTCGACGGCTCTCACTCGGCAAGATTGGCGGGGCAGCTTGGGATGGCAAAGCGGAACGAGCGGGCACTGGAGTATCCATGTCGCTCGGGCGGGTCGCTATGATTTTCAAGTGGTTCTCGATGCCGATTCCCCGGGCGGTGCCGTGGAATTGCGACTCGCAGACGTTGTTGCTCAGCAGAAAATCGAAGCGGGCGACGACACATGCGAAATCTCAGCTGTCGAGCTTCCTGCCGGCGACGCCGAGTTGCAAGCCGTGCAACTGCTCGACGGAAAAGAGCGTGGCGTTTATCAGGTGATTGTGACAGCCCGGGAGTCAAGGTAGGGCGGGCATTGCCCGCCAAATGGGTAGATAGTGGGTCAGTTTGCCATATAGAAATCTGCAAGTAAACCAATGACCAATGACCAATGCTAGTTTGCCCCTCAACATTGGACATTGAGGCTTGGTCATTGGTCATTTGAAGCCGCTTCACCAAG
>Ga0114931_10001235_pt1 | contig 32561 bp, 28 predicted proteins | sample 2SBtaG_FD_89579 | JGI IMG/M metagenome (GOLD analysis project Ga0114931, IMG submission 89579) | Deep subsurface microbial communities from Kolumbo volcano to uncover new lineages of life (NeLLi) - 2SBTROV14_V59a metaG | ecosystem: Environmental > Aquatic > Marine > Volcanic | place: Kolumbo...
TGAACGCCGCTTGAAGCGGCTATTAACAAGAAGTCTATTATAACTTCTTGTTTGATCAACCGGGGTTCTCTGTTTTCTGATGAACTTCGCCGTGGGATTGGTCTGAGGCTATGCCTCGCTAGGTTGTGGTAACATCGTTTTTATCTCGGTTGTCACTCGCATTGAATAGACATGCGCGATTACGTCCATCTTGTTTTGCGCGATAAAGCGATCTATCGGCTGCCGAAATCAGTTGATCTTTTTCCTTGGCATGGTCGGGGCAGGCTGCCACCCCCAAGCTTACCGTGATACTAATAGTGTGCGAATGGCTGTGAAAAGCCTTTTGTTCGACGGTTATTTGAATACGACGAGCCAAAACCATTGCGCCAACGCCGGTTGTTTCAGGCATCACTACAACGAACTCCTCGCCACCGTATCGAAAAACCCGATCCATGGGACGTACTGTTTCGCGGAGAATTGTTGCAAATTGTCGCAGTACGGCATCCCCGGCGGGATGGCCGTAGCTGTCATTGACGCTTTTGAAGTGGTCGATATCTATCATCAGCAAACTAAAAGGGTGTTGATATCGCAGCGTTCTTTGTATTTCCTCGTCAAGACGGGTGTCTAAACTCCGGCGGTTTCCCAGACCGGTTAAAGCATCGTTTTCCGCCATGTCCCGGAGGCTTGCCTCGTGTGCTTGAAGTTTTCCAGCCATGGTATTGAAAGCATCTGCCAATACTCTAAGCTCATGAATAGTTCCGCCGTAAACTCGACGGTCAAACTGGCCTGTTGCCACCATGCTCGCACCAGAGCGTAAAGACTCCAAACTTAGCAGAATGGATCGTGTCAGCGTTGCACCAATACATAGTGAAAGCGCAACGGCGAATATGAAGGCTGACGTACTGACCCAAGTTGACTGTACATAGGTCTTTTGGGTTTGTGCCTTTGCTTGTTCGATTTCCCGATATGCTAACGAGTACAATACTTCCAAATCCGCTGATGCCTGTTCAATACATTTGTCAAATTGTTCCAGATTACTATTAAGCTCTTGATTCCCGGTAAACTTGCCAATTGCCAAAAGTTTACGCGCGAGAACCTTGGCTTGTCCCCATTTTTTCCACGCTGATTCAACCAACTGGTATTCGCGTTCTTCGCCAAAGGGGGCAGCACGTACTTTGGAAAAGCTGCGGTCCACTCGCCGACGATACAACCGGTAATCGTCAATTTCCCGTTGATTGCCGTGGATCAGATAGTCTTTAACTGGTATGGCAGACATATACAGCGTTAGCTGCAAGCTGTTTACCTGCAGTACTTCGTCGGTAATTTCTTCAGCAATTTCCTGGAGCGGTTCGGCAAACTGTGGTATCTGAACAAGTTGTTGGAACAAGGTTGCCAGCAGTAGGGGGGCCAACACGGCTAACTGCCACATCATGATGCGTGTTCGCAGAGATAACCGTGGTTTATTTTGATTCATGATTGCTGGTTTCGCGCCCGCCCACGCTGCCAGCCATAGGGAAGCTGGTAATTGTATTCATCGTTTACATTGTTGACGTATTTCTATGTGTTGGAGCTGGGTTGTAAGTCATTGGCTATACAATTCACAAGATATAACCATGTGGTTATCGGCCGGATTTCAGGAGTGTTGAATCGCCATGAAGGAATCTAAGAGCAACTATGACTTGAGCCATCATATGGCGCAAGTGTCAAAAAATCACCAGAGGTATCAGTATCGCTGTTTAGGAGAACGGGGATGCCGCAAATCGGGCATCCCCGGATGTTACTTAACTGCGTCGGCGTCGGATGCTGATCAATCCGAAAATGCTTAACCCAGCCAAGCTAAACAAGGCAATGACACCGCCCCCGCCGGAACGAGTTCCACCTGTGGTATTGGCATCCGTTAATCCACCACCGCCGGTGCCAGTTCCAGTACCTGTTCCAAATCCGCTACCCGATGCCTGATTCAATGAAATTTTACAGTTATTGCCATAAGTGGCGGCAATGGTGAGTGGCCGTTTTGCATCGGTGCCGCTTTGGGTAGTGTAATCGATACTTACCTGTGCGGTATGCCGGGGGCAATTGGGTAAGTCATCACTGACAAACGCAAAAACAAACACCAAGTCACAACTGTCACCTGGGTTAAGCTGCTTGTCGGGAAGGTTAAGACAGCCCTGGGTTTGGTCGAGACTAAATCGATCACCCTTACCGTCAACGGTTTGAGAAGTAATTAGGATGTCATTAATGGTAATAGGCTCAGCGCTGGTATCACCGGCTTGCACCGCATAATTAATTATTACACTATGGTTCATCGCTCCGCTGGCTGGAATAGGTGTGCTGGCCGGTACGACGAGGACATTATTCTCCACGGTCAAGCTGGCGACATTAAGGAAAGCGCAGTTAGCGCCGGACGCGCTGCAATCGGTTATGCTAAGCGGTAAGGAAATGACACCGCCGGAATTATTGGCAATCCCTATTTGCCCTTGGGCGCCAATGGGTAGAACCGTGTTGATGGGACAGTCCGTATAGGATTTGTTTGCAAGGGTCTGCAGAACGGTTTCATTGATGATAACGGGCTGGAATGACGGTCCTGCTATCAGTAGGGCTTGAAATCCGGTTCCGTCTTCAAACACGGCAACACCGGTTGCGTTCATGATTGCACGCTGGTATCGGGGTGACATAGTTCCACGGGAACTGTTTCGGTCGCCGTGTTCGGGCTGAATTTGATCATGAACAGGTTGTTGTTACCGGTTGCCATAAACACGGTAAAATCGGTGGTTGGATTGGGGGTTTGGGAAAAAATATCATCAGGGGACTGCCCCAAAGTAATGCCGAACATAGCGGAGACAATGCCGAATGATTGATCGTCAATGGTGCCGACCGTTACCGTTTCAGGCGCGGAAAAAGGAAACAGCGGATCTGGTGTAAAAGCAAACGCTTGCAGTTGCACGGTTTCAGTATTGTTTGCACCTCTGTTAAGCAGGGTAATCATCAGCCGTCCGTCTGGGGCGATGGTCAAATTGGTGTAACGTTGCTGTGGATCGCCGTTATTACCGATCAAGGTCGCGAAATGACTACCGTCGGAAAGTTTGAATACATGAACATCATCACCCGTCGCGGCAAACAGGTATTGATCATCGTTGGAAGTATCCATGCTGAAAATATTGGTACCGAACGCCCAGTCGGATGAAGTACGGTAGGATGGGTTGGCCCGGTAAAAACTAAGCGGTCGTAGTGGAAAATTACCGGCGTTTTTCTGTGCATCCGGTGTAGCAGCCGCGGTTAAAGAACTGATATCCGTTTGGTAGACCTTGCTGGAACCGGCGAATAAGGTGTTGCCGTCATTACTAATCAACATGCTGTTGAACGGCGCGCCTTGCGGGGCACCCGTTTCGTTGATATATGCCCGACCGATTTCTCGATTGCTTGGATCATCAATGCGTTTAATGATGACGATGGTTTGCTGTTGCCCGGTACTGGAAATTTCCGTGGTTGTGAAAAACACAAACGGCTTGGTCGGGTGCATGACGGAAATCCCCAAGACGTTCTGGGCGTTTATATTGGAAACGACATTGGTGACCTGGTTGGTTTGTAAGTCAACAATGGTGACTTCACTACCAGAGCCCGAACTGATTCCGACAACGGCAAAGGCTTGACCCCATCCAAACAACGTGGACATAAAAAAACACAACATGATAGCATGGAAGCGCGAGCTCCCCCGAATTCTGTTACCCATCTTTGATCCCCCGAAAAAATGTATTTTTACGTTTGGATTCAACTTCCTCTGTTCAGCAGTTAAATTGACTGCGACTCCAATTTCCGAGAAGTACCTCACATAAGTGAGTTTCCCTTAATCATTCCCTGTCCTTTTACCTGTTATTTTAACGTTAATTATGCAATGTGATAAAGCACGTTTTAATATAATTAATATTAATATATTTAGACCGTACCTGTAAAATGAATATAATTATACATTTTATTTTCAAAAATTATTAGATAAATTAATCGATTAATGAATCATTTATGGTATTTTTTCTGATTCTTGGCTAGTACCGTCCTCTTTTTAGGCAAAAGCGAGGTCTTTAAATAGGGACGATTGGAAAGATTTAACGGTTGCCCAGAATTGGAAACAATCAAGCAGGTGCAAGCTTTGGTGCCATTTGTTTATTTTGTAAGCGTTTTTGTCGGGATTTGTCGATCATATTTTTAACAGCCAGCAACAACCCCAACCCAATAAAGGCACCTGGAGGTAATACGGCAAACAGGAAGCCACGGTAGTGATCAAATACCGTGATGGTCATCCATTGGCTGCCTTCGCCAAACAATAGTTCTATTTGATCGAACAATGTGCCCCGACCCAAAATTTCCCGCATGGCGGCGAGTAGAACCAGCACCAGAGTAAAGCCCATACCCATGGTGAAGCCGTCAAATGCCGCCTTGGCCGGAGAATGTTTGGAGGCAAACGCCTCCGCACGGCCGATAATTACGCAATTGGTGACTATCAGCGGAATAAAAATACCTAAAATTCTATACAGATCATGTAGATAGGCATTCATGACCAATTCAATAGCGGTGACAATAGATGCAATGATCAGGACAAAAACCGGTAGCCTTATTTCTTTAGGGATTTGGTGACGGACCATGGAAACCATGAGGTTGGACGTCAGCAAGGTAAGTGTGGTGGCGAAACCAAGGCCCAGTGCATTGACCATCGTCGCCGATACCGCCAGTAATGGACAAAGTCCCAGCAGTTGCACGAATCCTGGGTTGTTGTCCCACAAGCCGTCGAGGGCGATCTTGGTGTAGGAAGTCGACATGAAGACATTCTACGCAATTCTTGACGTGGGGAACAGAATAAAAATGTAGGTCATGCAAGTGGGCAAAAAAGTATCAATGCTTAGCAAAATGGAGTGGAATGTAGGGCACAAGAACGGGTGTTGGTGCTTGCTTTGCGGGTGCTGCCGTCCTGGACATCACGACCTGCCTATCATCGTAACCGTAATGGATCATTGGGATCTACATTCTTCATAAACGCCAATTGCCGGTCGGTATTGGTGATCTGGTATACTTTTCCCATCCAGTTGTTGATAACCGCTTCCGCGGTATCATGCCAGGTGTTGTCCAACTGACGGGCTATTAATGCTTCGGGAAAAACCGGCAAGACACCTTGTTCGGACATGGCCGTCAACAGTCGATCTCGATACTCGTCCAATACGGCTTGCACACGCAGACTGAAATAATGACTGGGAAAAGGCGGGTAATCCTGTCGGTCACCGCCGATAAAGAGCATAACCTCCCGTTTATATTCCTTAAGCAGGCTGATGGTATCGTATTCCGGATGGCCTTGAAACATGACCACCCTGAACAAGTCTTCACTGACCGCCAGGTGTACACCCACTTCCTCGCTCTGCGCCAGGACCGTTAAGCCGGCGTCCTCGAACTGTTGGGGACTGACATCATTAAATCGTGAGTGAGGGACATCAAAACGGGTATTTACATCATTGACCAGGGGATGCCAATGTTCCATGACACGGTGTGTAAATACGCCCCAGCGTTTAGTCGCCTTGAGTTGCCTTTTTTGGCCGTATCGAAACTCCATCACCGCGTGTGTTGCCAGGCATGAGCACAACACGGAAGTTACATTGCTGTGGGCCCAATCGATCACCTCAATAAGCGGCTGCCAGAAAATTTCCGCTGACAAGTTTGGCCGGGTAACGTTGGCGCCGGTGATGATGAGAGCGTCCAAACCGTCACGCCGTAAAGACTCAAATGATTCATAATATTTTTCAATATGGCGGCTGCCTTTTTCCCCCCGCTTGATGACCGGCAAAGTAAACGGATGAATATAAAACTGCGCAATCTGGTTACTTTCACCAATCAATCGAAAAAATTGCCTTTCCGTGGCCTCGAGAGCCGCATCCGGCATCATGTTCAATAACCCGATATGCAGCTCACGAATGTCCTGGCGGTGGGCACGATCCGGGTCCAGCACGGTCTCGCCCTCCTCACGAAGCCGGGCGAATGTGGGAAGGGCGGAATGGGCGACTAAGGGCATGGGTTTGGCCTCATGATTGCTGCCTGGTAACTGCCAGTTCCAACAGGGTGATAAATTCCTCCTCATCGTGAACCTTGCTCAGTTCTTCGGTCGTGATGGTATAGCCGTACTTATCCGCGATGGCTTGATAACGGGGAATGCGGGATTGAAACAGGCGGGGAAAAATCCAGCGTACAAAGTCATTGGGCTCGATCATGGCGACATAATCGACATGGTTTAATTCCATATATTCGGAAAGTTGCCGTTCCAGGAATGGCTCACGATAGTACAAGGGTTTCGGGTCGCTCACTGACCGTTTGATCAGTGCTTGTTCATCCTGTTCACTGGCCTTGATATATAAAATCAGGGTGTTTTCGTCCAGCACCTGCATGACATCATCGTCTTCCAGTTCGCACACGCTGCCCCCCGCATCATTAATAAAGTGCTGGTAGCCGTAGATTTCTTGGGCCTTGCGTATAAATGCGGGTACGTCTTTTAGGGCGGCAATTTCCGCTTGCTTGTGCAATTCCTGGCGGCGTTTAAATTCCTGCAGCGGTAAACCACCGGCTTCCGGATTTCCCAACATGCCTAGAAAACTGGACACCGGTTTAAGGTTTTCCACGGTGATGTTATTGCAGATATAGATAGAATCAGAGCGTAATAATTCGCGTAAAAACGGTACTTGCATGGTTTGTTTTTTAATGTTGTCTAAGATCGGCTCGTCCAAATAGCGGGTACCGATGCGGTAGTCCACGGAGTAATGAAACCAATTATTGTGTTTCATCAGTATATTTGCGAGGCGGGTTTTGCCGACGCCGGACATACCCAATAGGGTGATGCTCTTATGCGTCCAAGATTTAAACGCTTCGTGTGTAAGCTTCACGGTAGATACCTTTTTTTGGGAATACCTTCTATTGTAGTTGAGCGCGGCGAATTTCTCATCCGTATTTGCCGGGGAGGGGTGGTTGACATAGCGGGTTATTGGCCCGGCCGTTGACGTAACTGGCGGCGCAAATACCTGGCTGTATGCGACGAGGGATGTTTAGCCAACTGCCCAGGCCTGCCTTTGGCGACCACCCGCCCGCCCTTGTCGCCGCCTTCAGGACCCATATCTATGATCCAGTCAGCCTCGGCAATAATGTCCAGATGGTGCTCGATTATTACCACGCTATGTCCGTGGTCGACGAGTTCATGCATGACGTGGATAAGTTTTGCCACGTCAGCGCCGTGCAGGCCGATAGTGGGTTCATCCAGCAGGTAGAGGCAGTGAGGTGCTATGGCGCCAATACGCTTAGTGGGGTTCGATTTGGCCAACTCAGTAACCAGTTTAATGCGTTGCGCTTCACCGCCGCTTAACGTGGGGCTGGGTTGACCCAAGCTCAAGTAGTCCAGTCCTACCGCCTGTAACAATTTTAATGCATGGGAAATCTGCCTGTGGGCACGGAAAAATTCCAAGGCTTCGCGCACGCTCATGGCCAGTATCTCGGCAATGGTTTTTTCTTTATAAACAATCCCAAGGGTTTGTTCATTAAAGCGTTTTCCGCCACAATATTCACAAGGTACTTTAACATCCGGTAAAAAGTGCATGGCGATTTTTATCTCACCCTGACCGTCACAATGGTCACAACGCCCCCCCTTGACATTAAAGGAAAACCGATTGGCTTGATAACCGCGTAGACGGGCTTCCGCTGTCTCGGCAAACAATTTTCGTATGGGGTTCCAGAATCCCACGTAAGTTGCTGGACAGGATCGGGGCGTTTTTCCGATCGGCGTTTGATCAACTTCCAGCACCCTGTCGATGCCATCCCACCCTTCAAAGGATTGGCACCACTGGGGTTTTGCATGGCTTTTCCCGCGGCGGTTTAACAAGGATTGCAGGTTTTCCTTGATAATCCGCCGTACCAGAGTGCTTTTTCCGCTACCGCTTACGCCGCTGACCACCACCAGGCGATTTAGCGGCAAGTCGACCCGGATGTTTTTCAGGTTATGCAGATGGGCGGCGCGAATACGCAGTATTTGTCGGGCGGCGGGCTTTGCCGGCAATAACGCGTGACGCGGCGGTTTGGCTAAATATCGGCCCGTCAATGACTTGCTTCTTAGCAAGCCTTTGACGCCGCCCTGATAGACCAACCGGCCACCAAGTTTACCGGCCCCTGGACCCAGGTCGATCACATGATCCGCGGCTAAAATAGTATCACTGTCGTGTTCGACTACAATCACCGTGTTGTTTTGTCGCTGCAGGTTTTTGAGCGTTTTAATGAGTTTACTGTTATCCCTGGGATGAAGTCCGATGGAGGGTTCGTCAAGAATATAGCAGGCACCACTGAGATTGGAACCCAATTGGGCCGCCAAGCGTATGCGTTGGGCTTCGCCGCCACTGAGGCTGAGTGCCGCGCGGTTGAGTTGCAGGTAGTCCAGGCCCACATGCTGGAGAAATGACAGCCGTTCGCATAATTGCTTGAATATATCCCGTGCAATCGCCGTTTCCCTTGCCGATAACTTCATGGATGTAAAAATGGCCAGGGCCTTGGAAACGGGTAGGACGGTATAGTCGGCGATGGATTTGTTTTTAAACCGTACTGCCAGGGCCTCGGGATTTAGACGATGACCGAGACAGTTTGGGCATAACCGTGTTTCGGTGTCCCGGGGTTCATCGAAATGGCTCTCCAGCAGCGATTGTTTTTGGTCCGCGCTCAACAACGTGCCGGTACCAAGACAAGCGCCGCACCAGCCGTGTTTGGAATTATACGAAAACAACCGGGGATCCAATTCATCAAAACTACGCCGGCAACCGGGACAGGATCGTGAAATTGAATACAACCGGGCCTTAGTTCGTCCACTTTGGCTATGAACTTTTACCCGGCCTTTACCGATCGATAAAGCCTGGGTAAGAGTTTGATCCAGCAATTTTTCCCTGCCGGGATTGATGGTAATTTCGGCGACGGGCATATCGATATCATGTTCCCGGTAGCGATCGAGCCGCGGCCAAAGATCAGTAGCCAGGGGGGCACCGTCCACCATGAGGTACGTTACGCCTTTTCCCGCCGCCCATTTGGCTAGATCCGTGTAAAAACCTTTTCGTGCCACCACCAGGGGAGCCAGCACTACCACGGACTTGCCTCGGAATCGGCTCATGATCTGAGCCAGTATGGAGGCTTGAGATTGGGTACGGATGGCCTGCTGACAGACCGGGCAATACTGTACGCCGACACGAACAAATAGCAAGCGCAGGAAGTGGTAAATTTCCGTGCTGGTGGCGACCGTGCTTTTCATACCGCCACGGCTGGTACGCTGTTCAACGGCGACCGTAGGAGGAATACCGTACAGCGCATCAATATCGGGCTTTGCCGCGGGTTGTACGAATTGTCTGGCGTAAGCGTTTAACGATTCCAGATAACGGCGTTGTCCTTCGTTAAATAGAATATCGAACGCAATGGTGCTTTTCCCACTGCCACTGACGCCACTGATGACCACGAATTTGTCTCTTGGAATGGTTAAACTGATGTTTTTTAAGTTGTGCTCCCGTGCGTGAACAATATCGATACCCCGCTTGATGGTCGTATGGTTTTTCTTGGCCTGAATGTGCGTGGGCTTGCGGTTCTTAAAAAACGCGGCCAATGCTTTACCGGTATGACTGCCGCGAATGTTGGCCAGTTGCTCCGGGCTTGCGCATGCAACAAGTTGTCCACCAAGGTCGCCCCCTTCCGGGCCCAAATCGATGACCCAATCACAGGCGCTTATCAGATCGATGTGATGTTCCACTATCAACACCGAATGACCCCTGCTGAGCAGGCGGCGCAATGCCCGATTTAGTACCGCGACATCATGAAAGTGTAAACCGGTGGTGGGTTCATCAAATATAAACAAGGCGCCTTTATCCGGCTGGTTTTTCGGTTGTTTGGCGAGATGCGCGGCTAACTTTAATCGTTGGGCTTCGCCGCCGCTGAGGGTCGGAACCGGTTGTCCCAGTTTTAAATAACTCAACCCCACTTCCTGTAGTGGTTGCAAGGACCGGCAAATCGGGGCGTCGTCGCGAAAAAACATCAAGGCTTCGCTGACTGTCATGTCCAGCACGTCGGCGATTGATTTACCCGACAAACGTTTGCCGGAAAATCCATATATTTTGATGTCGAGTACTTCGGCGCGAAAACGCTTGCCGTCGCAATCCGGGCAACGAATATAAACATCGCTTAAAAACTGCATTTCAATATGTTCATAGCCATTGCCATTGCAGGTTGCACATCGACCCTGCCCGGCATTACAACTAAACGTACCGGCATTGTAACCGCGCAAGCCTGCCTCGGCATCGTTGGCGAAGGCGTGTCGGATAGCTTGAAAAGCCCCCACGTAGCTGGCAGGATTGGAGCGGGTGGTTTTACCAATGGGCGACTGATCGACCATGATGACATTGGAGATTTGATCGGCTCCGATGATGGCCTGGTGTATGCCTGGCGTATCCTTGGGTTGTTGTTTAATCTGCATCAATCCCAGATAGAGTATGTCGTGAATCAGCGTGGATTTACCCGCACCGCTGACGCCGGTCACCGCGGTCATGGTTTGTAATGGAAAACGCACATTGATGTTTTTAAGATTATGTTGGGCTGCTCCCCGAACCTCGATACACGGATGCTCTTGGGCGATGCTGTGGGCAGTAGGGCCATGCATGCCGATACGTTTTTCGCCGCGCAGGTATTGGCCGGTCAACGATGTTCGCCGGCTCAACAAGGCCTTTGCGCTGCCGTGAAAAACCTTTCGGCCCCCGTCTTGGCCGGGACCCGGTCCGAGGTCGAGAACACGATCGGCGGCTAAGATCATGTCGGCGTCGTGTTCCACGACAACCAGGGTATTGCCCGCGTCGCGTAGACGATGCAGGACACCGATCATGCGTTTGATGTCACGGGGATGAAGACCGATACTGGGTTCATCCAATACAAACAAGGTGTTGATCAGCGAAGTACCCAACGCGGTTGTCAAGTTGATCCGCTGTACTTCACCACCGCTTAAGGTTCTTGACTGTCGGTCCAGGCTTAGATAGTCCAAGCCCACTTCCAAGAGATAGTTAAGGCGGGAGCGAATTTCCGTTAATACAATTTTAGCCGCATCGCCTAACGATGTCGGTAACCTTAGTGCACGAAAAAATGCGTCACAATCCTTGATGGATAATAACATCAGCTCATGAAAATTCAATCCGGGCAATTGGTGGTAGGACTTTGCATGCCACGCGGTTTGTGTTGGCATAAAGCATGCCCCGCGATGGACTTGGTCGCCGATTCGCCATAACAAGCTTGCCGGTTTAAGCCTGGCGCCTTGACAGTCGGGGCACAGGGAATAACTGCGGTATTTGGATAACAAAACCCGAATATGCATTTTATAGCTGCGACCTTCCAACCAGCGGAAAAATCGTTTAACCCCGTACCACAATCCGTCGTCCCATTCACCTTCACCCTCCAGTACCCATCGGCGGTGCTTGTTGTTCAGTTTTTGCCAGGACACATCGGTGGGTATGTTACGCTGGCGGGCAAAGCGTAACATATCGGCTTGACACTCCCTGTAACTGTCGCTCTGCCAGGGTCGTATGGCGCCGCCGTCCAGGGTTTTTCGGGTATCGGGAATGACCAGTTTTTCATCGAATCCAATGACGCGTCCAAATCCCCGGCATGTTTCGCATGCACCCACCGGCGAGTTAAACGAAAAATGATTGGGACCGGCGGATTGAAAGGCGATGTTGCATTGCGGGCAATGCAGGCCGGTGGAATATCGCCAGGGTTGTCCTATCTGCTTATTCTTGTCTTCCGGGTAGATGGCCATATGACCGTTGCCGAGTTTTATAGCCGCTTCCACGGCCTCTTGCAGGCGTGGCCGGTTTTGAGGTGTGACCCGCATTCGGTCCTGTTGTACGACAAGCTGATTGGGGTTGCGCTCCAACAGCTTGACATAGCCCTGCCGCGCAAGCATGGTCTCGATTTCCTGTAGACTAAAATTTTCCGGTACGGCGATGGTAAATGCGACATACAGGGCTCGCACCTCCTGTTTATTAGCCTTATCGTAGGCTTGTTTGACCACCGAAGCGGGATTATCTTCAACTACCGGTTGTGCGCACTGGCTGCAGTATACATTCGCCGCTCTGGCAAACAGCAACTTGATAAAGTCATTTAATTCGGTCATCGTCCCAACAGTGGAGCGCGATGTTTTAACCGGATTGAGTTGATCGATGGCGATGGCGGGCAGCATGCCGTGAATATGTTTAACTGCCGGCTTGTCCATACGGTCAAGAAACTGGCGTGCGTACGGCGAAAAGGTTTCCACGTAACGCCGTTGACCTTCGGCATAAAGGGTATCAAACGCCAGTGATGATTTCCCGCATCCGCTGACGCCGGTAATGACTGTCATCTGCCGGTAGGGAAAGTCAACGTTCAGGTTTTTCAGATTATTTTGCCGTGCGCCGACGACACGAATTGATGGCTTGCCCATGGGCAATACTCCAGCCTTGTGTTAATGGGGAAGGCACAGCTATCCGGCTTGCGTGACGCGCTGCGTTGATACGGGTATTCAATAGCGTATGATTTGTATCTGTTGGTTGGAATCGCGAACGATATCACCGACGTGGACTTGAATGCCGCCGTTGCGGCGGTCCTCAAAATACAGTTCCAGGCTTTCTTTTACCACGGCAAACGCCAAATCATTCCATGGAATATCTGCTTCGTCAAAAAGCCCGACTTCCAGGCTTTCCACGCCGGGTGACGTTCGTCCTTGATGCAATTCACCGTGAAACATCATATAGACTTGACTGATATGGGGTAAACTAAACATGCCAAATAATCGAATATCATTAATTTTGGCGCATGCTTCTTCCCAGGACTCGCGCGCCGCGGCGTCTTGGGTGGTTTCACCCTGTTCCATAAATCCTGCCGGTAAGGTCCATAAGCCCAAGCGGGGTTCAATGGCTCTTTTGCACAGCAATATCTTGCTTTGCCATTGGGCTATGCAACCGGCAACAATTTTGGGGTTGACGTAATGGATGGTGCCGCAGCTATCGCAAACATGGCGGGGCAAATTATCCCCCTCCGGAACGCGAATACTAAGCTGCGCGCCACAGTGACTGCAGAAATTCATTGATTGCTTATCTCACAGGTTCGAAACGCTCAGTTCGCGAAAAATTCGGTTACCAAAACCCCGCCGTTTTTACGCTGTCAAGGGTCATCGTTAGACTATGTCAAACCATCCCAACGCAGCGTAAAGGGGCGTAGTTGATTGTAACCTAATTTACCGTACGAACCACCAGTTTACTACCCAGCACAGCGCTCGACTCAGCGTATTACGAAGTTCCCTGGAAATCTACACCCTAGGGCGGTTTGACATTGTTAAGCACGGTGAACCTCTTGTCTTTGGGTGCAAACCCCCGAAGAAGCCTCTGAAACTGCTTAAGCTGTTGATTGCCGCGGTTGGGCAGACGTGGGTTGCGACCGTATTTGTGAATTGCTGTGGCCGGATTTGGACAGTGACGCCTCATATCAAGCCTATTCCATAACCTTGTACCGGTTAAGACAATTGCTGGGAACAGATACCTTGGTACGCTTAGATCGCTCTATCCATCTGGATAAGAAACGTTGCTGGGTGGATGCCTGGCATTTCAAAGACAAACTGGAAAAACGTTACCATGCGCAGGATGTGTCGTGGTGTGTCGTGGTGGGATGCACAGCAATTGGTGCGAGCTTATACGGGTCCTTTTTTTGTGGAAAACCATGGATTCTGAGTTTTACCGTTGCGTGAAAACATCCATAATCAATTGAGACTATTTCTGGAAAAAGCTGATAACAGTTTGTTAAAAAAAGGAAAAAAATCTCAGGCATTGGAACTGTTTGAAGCAGGCTTGGTATGTGAGCCACTCTATGAAGCCTACTATCAGGGCATGATGGCGGCCTATGATGCCGAGCAGCGACCGGCGGAAGCCATGCTGGTTTACCGTCGCTGCAGCCAATTAATTACTTATACTTACTTAGCACATGCCTTGGCCTGTCTCCAGCCCGGCAAACACAGCAATTGCGAACCCAAATTCAACAGGTTCATCAAGCCAACATTTATTCTGGCTGACGATAGAAATATAGAAATAAACTATATTTCAATAGATTAAAGGTATTACTTATGAAAACACGAAAACAAGCGGAGTTATGGCGAATTGATGATAAATATGCTTGTAGGTAGTGATGAGTGCCATTGTTCAATGGTTTGGCAGGGTGTCTGGCGTCAGTCAAAAGTCGTTTTCGAGTGGGCTCATCAACGGGTATATAGCAGGGTTCAGGTGGGCGTGATGAAACAGTTGTTGGTTTTAATTGGCGTATTTGCTTTGGCGGTGTTTTTGGTTTTTGCGTATCTACTACCCAGCGGGGATCAATCGGGTACTCAGGCACGGCAACAATCCAGTATTGAACTGACCGATATCAAGAGCCCCGGCAGGCGGTAAAATCTGTTATGCTAGCTCGCGTTTTAGGATGCGAATAGACTGTATGAAAGCGATTCTACTGACATTTGTTTTGGCAACTACCGGCGTCGCTTGGCAGTTTGCTATGGCCGCGGACCTGGAAGACGGGATCGCCGCGTACCAGAACAAGCGATATGAAGAAGCCATGTTTTTGCTCAAACCATCGGCGGAAAAGGGCGTTGCTCAAGCCCAGGTTATCTTGGGTGTCATATACGCTAATGGACTGGATACGCGCAAAGATCCACAGCAAGCCAAAAAGTGGTTTGATAGGGCGGTTAAGCAAAACAATAGCGATGCCCAGTACAATCTCGCTTTGTTATACGATAGAGGCGAAGGCGTGAAAAAAGACCTACGGCTGGCGATTAACTGGTACCAGAAAGCAGCGGAACAAGGCGTGCCTCAGGCCCAATACAACTTGGCCGATAAATTCCGGTTGGGCCAAGGCGTCAAAAAAAATATACACACCGCGGCGAAATGGTATCAAAAAGCGGCCGTTCAAGGGGTACCCGAAGCTCAATACAATCTTGCGCTCATGTATTTGCAAGGTCATGGGGTAAGTCGTAGTGATGCCCTGGCCTTTAAATGGTTGACTAGGGCAAGTCAAAACAACTATCCCAAAGCCATCGAAATGCTTAAAAAGCTGGATGTGGTGGTACAATAAAATGCGAGTTTGTCAAGTTTGGGCTGATAACGAAAAACAGCCCGCTTGAATCAAACCACTTTGACAGGCAAGCCCGCCGCGCTCTTGGCCAACTAAAAGAAAACGTTTGCCGTCCCTACATATCACACCGATGGTGCCTTCGCCTTGTGCGGCACGCAGAACTTTGTCGAGCGGGCAATATTCTCCGTGTAACAGCAGCACTTTAACGGCGAACAACGGCGAGTCCAGCGATGTGTGCATGGTAAAAAAAAATCGTTGTGCCCATCAGGAACAGCAGCATACCCAACCCGCTCGTTACGGCTAATGTCTTTCGTCTTTCCTATATGCATTTTTTTCATACTTCCAGTTTGCCGAATACACGGGAATGACTGTGTTCAAACCAGCATTATAGAGGATTGAGCTGCTGTTAACAGTTAACAGCTGATTTAAAGACAGCAATTTCGGTCAAGTAATGACAATCTGCGCCGGGCACAATAGACCCCCATTGAGGAGGTTCATGTGAGAGACGAAAGAGTAACGGTTTACGCGCGACGTATGAAAAAGGTAAGCGACTATATTCAAGATCATCTTGGTGAAAATTTAACCGTTGATCAATTGAGTCAAGTGGCACATTTTTCCAAATTTCATTTTCACCGTCAGTTTGCCGAATACACGGGAATGAATGTGTTCAAATATATCCAATTGTTGCGATTAAAACGGGCATCCATGCAATTGGTTTTTAACAAGCACCGTCGTATTACCGATATTGCCTTGGAGGCCGGCTTCGAAAGTCCGGAGTCGTTTTCCAGAGCGTTTAAAAAAATCGTTTTACACAGCCCCTCTCAATTCAGACAGCGTCCTGATTGGAAAGGCTGGACTGACATATTTCACTTTTCGTTATTTGAGAGGAAGCAGCATATGAATATAAATATTGTCAATTTTCAACAAACCAAGGTCGCGGTATTCGAACACCGTGGTTCGCCGGATACCGTGTACAATTCGGCGGAAATATTTATCGTTTGGCGCAAGGAAACAAAACTGTCTCCCGTGAACACTTCCAGGACGTTCGGTATTGCGTATGATGATCCAAAAACAACCGATCCCGAACAATTCCGATTTGATATTTGCGGCTCGGTTACAAGCGATGTGCCGGAGAATTCGTCGGGTATTATCACCAAGGTCATTCCAGGTGGCCGCTGTGCCGTGCTCCGTCACAACGGTTCCCACGATGATATCGCCGTCAGCGTGCATTATCTGTACGGTGAATGGTTACCGGGCAGTGGCGAGGAATTGCGGGACTTTCCCTGTTTTTTCCACTACTTGAATCTCGTTCCCCTGGTGGAGGAGCACGCTTTAATGACGGATATTCATTTGCCGTTACGATGAGGAAAAGGGCCGGCATGCCTCACCATGCCGGCCGACTTACATCCCTATCATAGCGTTCCCCGCCCCCGCGATGCTGAGAAACACGGAAGGCTCACTAACCGACAAGCTGCTCCAGCCAATGCGCAATCACATCAAGCGCCTTTGGATCAATTGTCGTTTCGATCTTCCATATTTCCTCAACCCCACCGGGGATTGCGGGTTGGAAGAAGTGATTGAGCCCTGGCAGCACAACCACCTTTGAAGCTGGGTGACTTAAGAGCGACTCCATCAACGGCGCATTTATCTTGGCCGATACGAGTAAGTCCTTGCCGCCAAACATCGCCAGTAACGGGCCATCATAAGCCTTTATGACAGATGCTACATCGCGATCGAGCTCGGCCATCATCCAGGGCGTTGCGTGAGCCTGGGCAAGCAGCTTGGCGTCTTTGGGTTTAAAGCCATGCTCAAGAAGAAAGCGCGTAGCCTGCTTTTGCGCATCTTCAGCGTCCCTGGACGATCGGAGCAATTCAAATAATTGCCTGTTTAGGCGATCATCGACAGCTAACTGCTCCTCGGTCAATTCATGCTCCTTGCCCATTTCGTGTCTCTGCAGCAGCAATGTTTCGGCAACTGTCTGGGCGCCGCCGGCCAGTGAAATAATAAAATCCGGTCTTTCGATGGCCGCTGCCAGGGGGGCTTTTATACCGCCTTGCGAATGTCCGATAAATCCAGCACGATGTGCATCGATTTGCTCTTGCGCGCGAAGCCACTTCAGGGCCGCAGCTGCATCGGCCGCGAAGTCATCATCGGTTGCGCTAGAGGTATCACCGCTGCTTTTGCCATAGCCTCGGACATCGTATCTGTAAACGCCATACCCGTGCCTGGTCAAAAAATCAGAGAGCACCAGAAACGGCCTGTGGCCAAGAATTTTTGAATTTCGATCTACCGGCTCTGAGCCTGAAATCAGAACAACCCCGGGAAACGGTCCATTGCCTTTTGGCAGGCACAGCTCACCGGCAAGATTAACCCCCGGCTCACCGCCCGGTATCGTGACTTCTCCAACGATATAGGGACGCCCTTTGGGCTCCTGCGGACGTGGTAGCGTTGCCAGGTAGAGGTTATCAACGGTCGTGCAGGCTGTGGTAAGAAATAGAAATAGGCTCATGAAGGTAAGCACCCAGGTCAGCATTTTCATTGAGTTTAAATTCCTTTTTCATAATTATAATTAAGCAACACGTGAATAGGCGTATCTACGAATCCACTTCATGGTCTTCCAAACAGGGTTTTTACTGTGGCCGCGATCGAAGGCGACGCAATCAATGCACTTAAGAGCTGGCCCAGTTTGTGAAAGTGAACGGCGATTGGGTTTCTTTTCTGCAAGGGTTCGACGAGTCCATAATCGACTTTTTCAACTTCGGGTTCATAGGTCCCGAAAAGCCTGTCCCAGAGCATCAGAATGCCGCCGTAATTCTTATCGATGTATTGCGGATTGCGACCGTGATGAACCCGGTGGTTCGACGGTGTGTTGAGCCAGCCGTCGATCAGCGGCGCTCGGCCGACCAGCTCAGTATGAATCCATTGCTGCCAAGCGAGCACCACTGCAAAACATGTCAGCACCAACAAGGGATGAAACCCCGCAAGAACCAGGGGCAGATAGAAAAACGGCGTAATCAGTGCATCGACAAAACTGATGCGCAGGGCAATCGTTTGATCAAAATGATCCGCTGAGTGATGGACGGCATGATAGAGGGCCCAGAGCACATGCACTTGATGCCCGAGCCGATGCTCCCAGTAGTAGGTCAAGTCGACAAGAACAAGACAGAGAATAGCCGTTGCCCCGTTCACCGAAACCGACAAGGGTGAGAGGATGCCAAGCCCGATAAATCCGCCAAACAATACACCGGTGGTCAGGGCATCAGTCAAGGCAAGCGGAATAAAACAGAAGATGCTTGTCAGCATCCCCGATGCACGCTGCCAATTGAGGCGGCGCGAACGGATCAGCAGAATCAACTCAAGGACGACAAGTGGCAAACCGATCAGATACAAAATGCCCGTTAGAATTTCCAAAAAGGACATTTGCGCCGCCAGCGCTTCGGTAATTTCGATGGCCTCGGTCAGGCCTTCGGAGAAAACGGATGACGTGCTCACCATGAGCGAATACTCTCCTTTTATTAATTAGAAGGAACGTTCGCTCTTAGTATCTAAACAAATGGACAAACTGTCAAGATACAAGATACCTACGCTGCGCCCTGCTCGCGAGCGCATGGCGAACAGGTGGCTTCCTGGATAGCGCAAATGCTTAACCAAGTGGTTGACTTTCGCCGTGAGGAGTATATTATCAACCACATGGTTAACAATCCTCACGAAGCCTTGAACGTCACCTTTGCCGCGCTTTCGGACCCGACACGGCGCTCTATTCTTGCCCGTCTCATCGAAGGGGATCTGAGCATGAATGAACTGGCCGAGCCCTATGAGATGTCGCTGGCGGCCGTCTCCAAGCACATTGGCGTTTTAAAGACTGCAGGCCTGGTCTCGCAGGAAAAAATCGGCCGGACGCGGCTTTGCCGCATCAATCCCAAGCCCCTGAAAGATGCTGCCCAGTGGATAGAGATCTATCAGCACTTCTGGGAAGAAAAACTCGATGCGCTCGGGGAATTCCTCGAATGCACTTCATCCACAGCTAAGGAGAATGAGACATGGCCACAGCACAGCAAGCCGTCACCACAGAGACGCTCAAAATCCAGCGCAGCTACGACGCGCCAAGGGAAAAAGTCTTCCAAGCCCTGACCGATCCCAACGCCGTGGTCCATTGGATGGGACCGCGCAGTCACCACTGCACGGTGAACCAGGGTTCACAGCCATAAAATTTATCAAACTGATTTCAGCCCTATTGCTGTTGGCCGCTTTTTTCCTACCGCTTTCCAGTTGCAGGAGTGAGCTTGAGATGGGTGCAGGTTCCTCGCAAGATGCATTGGTGGAGGATCGACCTGCACCTGCCACCATGCTTGTCCCTTATATCAAAGAAAACTTTTCCCGCTCCGGTGGTTGGGTGTTGATGGTCAGTCTCTGTGGCCCCATCGTGATCTGGCTGGGTCTGTGGCTGGGGCGTGGGCATGCGTTTCGTGCCTTGTTGAGAATCATGGAGATGTTCGTCGTCTTTGTCAGTCTGCTCGTGCTCTTCATTGTCTTGTTCTTTAGCGAGCGCATTGCCTACGGTGGATTTCTGGCGTCCTTCGCCCTTGCCTTTTATCTGTTTGTGCTCTCATCTGAGTATCTATGCATGTTGTGGCGTCACACCCACCGAAAGCGTCCAGGCTTAACCGATGAAGTCTCGGTTGAGGAATAGGCCCGGGTGTTGAATTTCCGGTTGCGCGGCAGGTTCAGTCGCCGGACTTTCCGTCACCACGGAGTTTTTACGCAAGCGTGATGGTTTACCGACTTCATAGGCGTTCAAAATCCGCCGTGTACGCGCACGGGATAACGCCCAGCGTGGAGAAACCACCGCGATGGCTTGATCGAGCCAGTTCATTAAATTGCCTTGACTAAAAGCCGTCGGCGAGGCCTCACTTTGTCCGTATGCCGTGCTGATATAAAGGGGCATGCCGCCACGGCTCCAGGCAGGGGCGGAGCACACTAAAACGACCAGACCCAGACTAAGGCACCGATATAATACTGACACTGCGTTGCTGCAAACCATGAATATACCCACCTTTACCAAATTCAGCGGCGACTAGGCCGGGACGGATGCGATTCAAGACTATGGTAACAGTGCAGGATTCCTGCTGGCTGGTACCCAGCAACAACGGGTAGTTGCCATTGTCTTCAATACGTTGCCAATGGTGCAACGGGCAGACGCTATCCACCTCAATTTGCATGTCATCCGCCGTACCCGAGCTATCCCAAGTCACATTGATAGCGCCATCGCTTCTTGAAAACGTTTGACCGCTGCCCGGTGAAAGGATCTGAAAGGGGTTGGGCAGGGTGACTTCGGAATTGAGCACCGAACGGTCAGCGGTGCGAACGAAACTGATATAAAAGAGATCATTTAGCTTTTGCTGGTAAAAAATACCGATGTAGCTGTAGCTGTCATCGTCCTCGGAGCTTTGTAAGGTAGCCACCTCGGCATTGTCTTCCGAGCGCTGCCACAAATTATACTTCAACCCAAACAGTGCCTCGGTATTGCGGTTTTGTGAGACTATCAGCATCTCGCTGCTCTTTAGTTCCAGGGTGCGGCCGCTGCTGTCCTCATATAGTGTACCATGCACACTGATTGTGCCACTACCGTCGGACACGGCCTTTATTTCAGCGCGGATGTCCGCATTGGAGACCTCCGGTGAAGGCACACTGCTATCACCGCATTGGGTCAACAACCCAGGCCGCATAGGCAAAAAAATACTGTTCGATTCGGTCGGTCCATGCCATACCTCGGATGAATTAGTTTTCTTATTTCCTCTTGATTCAAGTCTAGCAGACACCACGGCGGACTACAGCAGGCAATGCGGGTATTTGTGTAACAAATTGTAAAATTCGAACGAGTAAGGGTCGCGCTAAACCTGGAACACGGAAGGCTCACTGGTCGAGACAATATCACCGACATTGGCGGATAGACTGACAGGATCGACCGAATGTTGCCGCCTTTTTGACGATTCAAGTTGTCATATTGTCATAGGCAAGGAAGTAATTTGTCGTCACCATAGTTAAAAAAACAAATCTTGATGATTCACGACATATTGCAAGGTGTGCAGAACAGACTTGGTTACAGCACGGGAGGTTACCGTGGCACTGGTAATTTGGTCGAATCTGCCCCTGTCTCGCTTGACCTTCCAAAGTGCCGGTGGCGGATTTCGCAGCGATTTGCCAATAAACTGATCGATCCAGTCGGATTTGCGTTTTTCGATGGCGTCGCCAAGACCCGGCGTTTCTTTATGTTGGATCACGGCAACCCCGGCCAGGGTCAAATCCCGGTTGACCGCCAGGAGCAGTTTAATGCTGCCACTGTAACCATTGGGGGCAACGGTTTCAATAACGATCTGAATGACACGACTTTGTTTAATGACGCGATATACGCGCAGCGGTTTTGTGTTGCCCACCGGAAGCGGATAGGCAATCGAGAAACTTTCCTTTAACAGGTCGTTGTCATGAGATGCAGGCGGTACCAGACGATGGAGGTTTTCAAGCAGTACTGCCCGTTCATTGGCTGCGATCCGTGTTTTGGTTGCTTGGAAGGTTCGGTTTAGCACGACGCTGCCGCCGATGGCGAATACCGAGAGCAGAACGGCTGTCTTGAACATATGGTGTCCTAAACGCATTATCGGTGCCCGAATACCCGTGGCTGGGAGAATTGGTCCAACAGCGGTGTAACCATATTCATCAATAACACGGCAAACGCCACCCCATCCGGAAATGCTCCCCAAAGTCGGATAAACACGGTAAGTATGCCCACCCCGATTCCAAATAAAATTTTACCCGGGGCCGTGAAAGGAGCAGTGACAGGGTCGGTGGCTATAAAAAAGGCTCCGATAACGACAGCACCGTTTAGCAAATGAAATGTGGGCGGTGCATAGCGGTTGGGGTCGGCAATATACCATGCACCGCTGACTAAAAAGACGGTCAGTAAAAGACTGACTGGAATGTGCCAGCTAATCAGTCGTTTGTATAATAACCAGCATCCTCCTAAAAAAAACGCCAGGGCAATGGTTTCCCAAGCGTAACCCCCGGCCGTACCGTATAAATCGCCACGTAATATAACATCGCCAATTTCGCCGGCGGTGCTGCGGATGTCGAAGTCATCCAAGGGTGTGGCTTGGGAAATGCCATCAAACACCCGATCGGGAATTTGTTGCAATAAATAAGCGCTGGCGTTAAATTTTTCAGATAAACCATAGGGCCACGTCCATGCGGCCATTTCTTTCGGGAAAGCCAACAGCACCATGGCGTAAGCGGCCATGGCAGGGTTAAATATATTCTGACCCAGTCCACCAAACAGTTGTTTGACGACGATCACGGCAAACATTACGCCGATAGCGGTCAACCACCAGGGGGTGAAAGGTGGCAGTGCCACGGCAAACAATGCGGCGGTTACCAAGGCGCTACCGTCACTTAGATGAAATACGATGGCGCGCGCCCGTAAAACCATCACCATCGCTTCACCCAACAACGCGAAAATCATGGCCACAATAATATTCAGCAATGGACCGGGTCCAAAATACCAGCTTATAACCGCCAGGCCGGGTACCAGGGCTGCCAGGACTTGCAGCATGATTTGGGTTACGCTGGCACCGCTGTGCAAAAAGGGAGAACTGAGCTTGGGCAACGACATCACGAATGCCGGTCCGGATCGACAGAGGGAGTCTTTTTGGCCTTAGAACGGGCCACAGCGGCGGCGATGGATTGATTCGTATCCGCGGCCGGCGATTTATCCAGCAACGCTTGTTTGCGTTTTTTCAGTTTTTCCTCACGGTGTCTTTTTTCCTTTTCCAGCCGCTCCTGACGGGCTTCGAAACGTTGACGGGCTGCGTCGGATTTACGTTTTTCCCTTTCCTGAGCCCAGATCTCCGTTTTTGCATAGCGGTAATACTGCACCAATGGAATCCGGCTTGGACAAACATAGGCGCAGCAACCGCATTCGATACAATCAAACAGTTTGTACTCCTGCACTCTGTCGAATTGTCGGCCGCGGGCATACCAAAACATCTGCTGCGGCAACAATGAAACAGGGCAAACATCAGCGCAGGCGCCACAGCGAATGCAGGCGCGAAAAGACAGTGAAACAGGCATTTCACCCTGGCCGACGGCGATTATACAATTGGTGGTTTTGATAACCGGTACTTGCATGGAGGGCAGGCTGATACCCATCATGGGCCCGCCCATCAATAACAAAGCCGGTTGTTGCCCCTCTTTCAAACCCAATAAATCGCTGACAGCCACGCCTATCGGTACCCGGTAATTGCCGGCATTGACAGCTGCACCACCGGTAATCGTGATGACCCGTGATACGAGGGGTTCACCGTACGCAATACGGCGGAACACGGCCGCGGTAGTCGCGACGTTTTGCATAACCACCCCAATATGCAGCGGTAAACCGTTACTGGGTACTTCTTTTCCGGTAATGGTATAAATAAGTTGTTTCTCGCTGCCGGCGGGATAAATGGTTTTGATCACCTGCACGTGGATAGGAAAGTCAACGTTCGTAGCGGCTTTTTCCATCGCGGCTATGGCCGCCGGTTTGTTATCCTCAATGGCGATCACGCATTGTTGTGCCTGTAATGCATGACGCAGAATGCGCAGGCCGCCGATAATTTCCGCGGCGCGTTCCCGCATTAATGCATCGTCGCAGGTTATATACGGTTCACATTCGGCACCATTAAGAATGAGCGTGTCGATGGGATTGTCCAGCCCGGGGTTAAGCTTGATATAACTGGGGAATCCCGCCCCTCCCAGGCCGACGATACCTGCTTCCCGCAGCAGATTGCGTAATGCGCTTGGGTTGAGTGCTGTATAGTCTTCGGCAGGTGTAAGCGTGGTCCATGTGTCCTTGCCGTCGCTTTCGATAACAACGCACAAGGAATACAAAGCACTGGGATGGGGAACCGGGCGCTCTTCCACGGCGATAACGGTACCCGATGTCGGTGCATGCACCGGCGCGCTGACATAGCCGTCGGCACGCGCCAGTTTTTCACCTTTTAGAACGTGGTCACCGGGTTTGACCAGGCATATGGCATCGGTACCAATATGCTGGTGCAGCGGAACCGTCAAAATCCTGGGCATTGCGACGGATTGAATCGAGGCGGAAAGGCTTTGTGTTTTGTGTTGTGGTGGATGAACACCGCCTCGAAATGCCCCATGTCTTCCCATTTATGAACTGACCGCGAATGAACGGGTGTCCGGTCTGGTGCTTTGATTGGGCGCCGGCCATTTCCAGTTTTTTATCGTCACATCGACGGGAATCATATCGATGCAGTCCACTGGACATGGCGGCAGGCATAAATCACAGCCGGTACATTCCTCGCTGATGACAGTATGCATTTGCTTCGCCGCACCCAAAATGGCATCCACGGGGCAGGCCTGAATACACAATGTACATCCGATGCAATGTGGTTCGCGGATCAGCGCAACGCGTTTAACACTGTGCGCGCCGTTTTCAGGGTTTAGCGGTTTGGCGTCTTTTTGCAGCATGTCGGCGAGTGCCAGAATAGTACTTTCACCACCGGGTGGGCATTGGTTGATATCCGCCTCACCGTTGGCCATGGCCGTCGCATAGGGCTTGCAGCCGGCAAACCCGCATTGGCCGCACTGTGTTTGTGGGAGCAGGGCGTCGATTTTATCAACAAGAGGGTCGGATTCCACTTTAAACCGGATTGCGGCAAAACCCAAAAGCGCACCGAACGCAGTGGCCAAAGCGCCGAAAACTAATACCACAATTAACATACTATGTTCTAACCCAGCCGTCGAAACCAAGGAACGCCATGGACATTAGACCGGCAGTAATCAGCGCAATAGACTGGCCGCGAAAGGGTTCGGGAATGTCGGCGCTTGCCAGGCGTTCGCGCATTGCCGCAAAAATTACTAATACCAGTGAAAAGCCTACCGAGGCGCCAAATCCGTAAACCGCCGAGGCCAAAAAACCGTGGTTGGCTTGTACATTCAACAGTGCGACACCCAATACTGCGCAATTCGTTGTAATCAACGGTAAGTATATGCCCAGTATTTTATACAACACCGGACTGGTTTTATGCACGACCATTTCGGTGAATTGTACGACTACGGCGATGACCAGAATAAACGACAAGGTACGTAGAAAGACTAAATCCAATGGTTGCAGGATGTAGGCGTGAACCAGGTAACTGCACACCGACGAAAGCGTCAATACAAACGTCGTCGCCAACGCCATTCCGGTGGCGGTTTCGAGCTTGCGTGACACGCCCATAAATGGACAGAGGCCCAAAAATTTCACCAAAACAAAATTATTAACCAGCACGGTGCTGACCAGAATTAAACCGTATTCACCTATGGTCATTGATTTCCGATTTTAGTAAACCCGAATAATTTATTCAGCGAATCATTGTACTGCTGTCTCACGATATTGTCATTGCCGATACAAAAAGAGGGGGGTACGAAGCAACATAAACCAAAACCCCCTCTATTTCACTTCCATGCCCGGATGCGCTCCGCTATCGGGTGCAATGAGCCAAATGTCCGAGCCGCCGGGACCGGCGGCCAAAACCATGCCTTCGGACACCCCAAAGCGCATTTTCCTTGGCGTCAAATTGGCCACCATCACGGTTAACCGGCCGTTTAGATCTTCCGGCGTGTATTTCGCTTTGATGCCGGCGAAGACGGTACGCGGATTCGTTTCACCTATATCCAGGGTTAACTTCAGCAATTTGTCCGCGCCTTCCACATTTTCGGCTTTTACGATTTTTGCGACACGAAGGTCGATTTTGGCGAAGTCGTCATAAGCGATAAATGATTCTTCGGTTTGTTGGGCAGGGGTGGACTGTTCAGTGGTTTGTTGATTGTCGGCCATCATTTTCTCGATATCGTTGGGGTTGAGCCTCTGCATAAGCGGCTGGTACGGGTTGATGCCATGCGCTTTCAGCGGCGTTTTGTGATCCTGCCATCGCAGGGCTGGCAAATTTAAAAAAGCCTCAGCTTGTTCGGCAACGCGTGGCAGTACCGGTTTAAGGTAAAGCACCAACAAGCGAAAAACATCCAGGGCCGTGGTCAATACCGCGTGTACTTCCTGCGTGGCACCGTTTTGCTTGACGACTTTCCAAGGGGCTTTGTCATTGATGTATTGGTTGGCCAGGTCCGCCAGTTCCATAATTTCCCTGATTGCTTTACTGGTTTCGCGGTTTTCGTAATAGTCTTCAATAGTCGGTGCGGCGTCGCTGACCCGTTGCCATAAATCGGTACCGGGGTCGAGATGGGACAATTTACCATCAAAATGGCGGGTAATAAATGAAGCGCAGCGGCTGGCGATATTCACGAATTTTCCGACCAGATCCGCATTAACCCTGGATGTAAAATCGGAAAAGTTCAGGTCGATGTCATCCACGCCGTTGCTCATGCGCGCGGCGATGTAATAACGGAGGCATTCGGGGTTAAGATGATTTAAATATTGCCGGGCACCTAGCATGACACCGCGCGATTTCGATAATTTCTCGTCATTGATGGTTAAAAAACCATGAACACATATAGCCGTCGGCATTCGATATCCTGCACCGTGTAACATGGCCGGCCAAAACAGTCCATGAAACGCCGCTATATCTTTGCCGATAAAATGGTAAAGTTCGCATGGGCTGGCAGCTTGCCAAAAATCATCGAATAACGGTTTGTCATTCTTATCGCACATGTTTTTAAAACTGGCCATGTAGCCCACCGGCGCGTCCAGCCAGACATAAAAGAACTTGTCCTTTGTGCCGGGAACGTTAAAACCGAAGTAAGGGGCGTCGCGGCTGATGTCCCAGGCGCGCAATGTCTCGTTGAGCCATTCATTGAGCTTATTGGCGGTCTCGGTTGGTACAGCATCGCTATGCACCCAGTCTTTTAACACCGATGCGAAATGATCCAATTCGAAGAAATAATGCAAACTTTGTCGCTGCTCGGGCGTGGCGCCGGAAAGCACGGAAACGGGATTCTTTAATTCGTTGGATTCATACGTTCGCCCACAGTTTTCACAGTGGTCTCCATATTGGTCGGCGTTACCGCAAATCGGGCACTCGCCTTTGATATACCGGTCGGGAAGAAATACCCCTTCAATGGGGTCATAAGCCTGCTCGATGGATTTCTCACTGATGTGCCCACCGGCTTTTAAACGCTGATAGATGGCGTTGACAAGTTGGCGATTTTCTTCACTATGCGTGCTGTAAAAGTTGTCCAAGCCGATTCCAAATCCCACCATATCCTTTTTATGCTCAGTTTTGTAGTGTTCGACCAACTGTTCCGGATCGCGCTTTTCCCGTAGGGCGCGTAGCATGATGGGAGTGCCATGGGCATCACTGGCACACACGTAGTAACATTCGTGACCACGCATTTTCTGAAACCGAACCCAGATATCGGTTTGAATCATCTCCACCATATGACCCAGATGCAACGAACCGTTGGCATAGGGCAGGGCGCTGGTAACCAGTATTCGGCGATTCTCGGTCATGTGTCCTTCTACGAAAAAGTGAGTGTGGGTATATGATAACGAAAAAACCACAAATATTTCATCAGAAAATGTCCGCACCCGAGCGGGTAAAACGTGTAGAATAGTGCCAGTTTCGCATCTTGTGAATAGGAGTTTTCTAATGGCAGAGGTGACCCAGGCGCAAGTCGAGTCGGTATTGAAGACCTTACCCATTCGGTATATTGACAATGACCTGGTTAGCGCTAAGGCGCTTAAAAACGTCGAGCTCAACGGTACCGAAGCGATTGTAAACATTGAACTGGGCTTTCCGGCAGAAGGTTATCGGGAAGAACTGACTCAAGCTGTCAGGGAAAAACTGATTGCCTTGGATGGTGTGGACAAAGTAACCGTGAATTTGGGCTGGAATATTCGTACCCATTCCGTTCAAAAAGGGGTAAAACCGCTAAAGAATGTGAAAAATATCATTGCGGTAGCCTCCGGTAAAGGGGGCGTTGGTAAATCCACCACGTCGGTCAATCTGGCGCTGGCGTTGGCGACGGAGGGGGCGAATGTTGCCGTTTTAGATGCTGATGTTTACGGACCCAGCCAGCCCCGTATGTTGGGAGCGAAAGAGAAGCCGGAGTCCGCCGACGGTAAATCCCTTGAACCGGTTGTCCGATACGGTATTCAATCCATGTCCATCGGTTACCTTTTGCCCGAAGAAGACACACCGATGATATGGCGTGGTCCCATGGTGACCCAGGCATTGGAGCAACTGCTGACCGATACGAACTGGAAAGACGTGGACTATTTGATCGTCGATTTGCCGCCCGGTACCGGTGACGCACAGCTTACTCTGGCGCAGAAAATTCCTGTTGCCGGTGCGGTGATTGTCACGACGCCTCAAGATATTGCCTTGTTGGATGCTCGTAAAGCATTGAAAATGTTTGAAAAAGTTTCAGTTTCGGTGCTTGGTATTGTGGAAAACATGAGCACGCATATATGCAGCCAGTGTGGCCATGAAGAGCATATATTTGGTGAAGGTGGCGGTCAACGTATGGCGGACCAATATAAAGCGGATTTGTTGGGCGCCTTACCCCTTGATATTCGAATTCGCGAACAGGCCGACGGCGGACATCCCACGGTGCATGCCGACCCTGACAGCCGCGTGACGCAAATCTACCGGGAGATCGCCCGAATCATGACCGGTAAATTATCACAAACCGGAAAAGACTATAGTAGTAAATTTCCCAATATTATGATTCAAAACACCTGATTTCGAGTTATGAGCGTTAAGTCCGATCAATGGATTCGGCGAATGGCCCAATCCCTCGATATGATTTCACCCTTTGAGCCGGGCCAGGTAAAAACCAACACGCAAGGGCGTATCGTGTCCTACGGTACGTCCAGTTACGGCTATGACGTACGTTGTGCCGATGAATTCAAGATTTTCACCAATATTAATTCAGCTATCGTCGATCCGAAAAATTTTGATCAACACAGTTTTGTGGATGTTAAAGCCGATGTCTGTATTATCCCGCCTAATTCGTTTGCCTTGGCCCGCACGGTAGAATATTTTCGAATTCCACGGAGTGTTTTAACCATTTGCCTGGGTAAATCCACGTATGCCCGCTGTGGCATTATTGTCAATGTCACCCCGTTGGAACCCGAGTGGGAAGGCCATGTTACCCTGGAGTTTTCCAATACCACGCCGTTACCGGCAAAAATCTATGCCAACGAAGGCGTTGCTCAAATGATCTTTTTTCAATCCGATGAAGTGTGCGAAACTTCTTATGCCGACCGGGCAGGAAAATACCAGGGTCAGCAGGGAGTCACCTTGCCGAAAACCTAGTGTCGTGGCCCATTTGGCGCGGTTGATTGCGCCTAATCTTCCGGGCGGCCCACTACCTTAACAGCCTAATTCTGCATAAAGACAACTGGAATTTTTGTTGCGCGAAATGGACGCAATAAATCGCTCTGCGGCTGGCTGGGGGTACCGATTTTAGGGCAACTGTCTATGGGCACTACCTGGTTGGCGCCACGAAATCCCTTCGGGTAAGTGCTTAGATCGATACTTTGCAACAGATCCTGCTGCAGCGCCGCATTGGGGGGAATAGATCGAGCGTGTTTGCGAACGGAAACGCTAAAACGATTATCATTGGGTGCGATGCCGCCCAGGCTGCACAGCATGCTCCAGGGTAATTGAGAAGCGCTGTAGTTGAGGGCGATATCGACGACTTCCGCGTTGATCTTATAGGGCACCAGGACATGGGGTTGTACATGACAGGAGGCTTCACGACTATCACGAACTGCTTGCATGGACAGGTCCACATCGCGCATGGCACCCAATTCATTGATGATTTCCAACTCCCGCCATAAGAATCCGTTGACGTAAACATACATCCATCCGGGCTCCAGGGCGTGGGGATGTTCGCTACCACCTAACGGTACCACGGGAACCAGGACATTATCCCATTCGTTTTTGTCCAATCCGTGCGAGACGGGTTTAACACGCCTTCCCAAGGGTAAATAGTAACTGCCGTTATACGCGTGTTTGGAGCCGATAACCAACCATAAATTATAGGGTTGCGGATCCAGGCCCATAAAGGATAGTGTCAATCGGTGACCTGAAGCTGTGGCTTGGCTTAACGTGGATGAATGCTGATTATTGATAATTGGACCTTGGCTGAGTTCGAACCAACCGTTAAATCCCTGTGTATCCAAGCCCGCTATTTCTACAGTAACTTTGTATTGTTGTGAGCGATCGGAATTGGCCATACCTTTGTCCTGCTGATTGTAACTGGCCCTATGGTAACACGAGTTAATCGGTGGGCGGCATTGCCGGGCTCACATGTTGACGACGGTGGGTAAATTGCTGCGGGTGGTATTCGCACCACCTTCCTCGCGGGCCCTTGCTATGGCTTGTCGGGAGCGTTCAAAAACATCGTCGATGCTGTCACCTAACATGCCAATGGTGATACCCCCAGACCAGCCAATGGGACAACTTTTACCGCTGGGCAGGTTGACCTGTCGGGATATATATTGCCTTAGACGGTATTCCAGGCGCTTGGCGATATTGCCGTCAGCGTTGACAAAAACAGCGCAAAACAAATGGTCGTCCGCACGCGCCACAAAGTCGGTTTTTCGCAGAGCACGGCGAATATCCATGGCCATTTTGGCCACCACGGCATCCCGCGCGATATAGCCATGCTGTTCCAGTATAGACTGAAAATCATCCACCTCCAGCATCAATACCGCAAATCCCTGCTGATAGTCGGCCAAGCTTGCAAGCAACTGTTCAAGGGCCCTTTCCAGCGTGTCGCGGTTGGGTAACTTGGTCAGTTGATCACGGCCCGCGGGTGAAACAAAGCCGGAATCTTCAGCAATTTCCATGCTGATTTTCTGAAACTTGCCCACGGCGGCGCGAAATTCACTCAAATATGCTACATACTGGTGTTCCAGTTCACCGGATTTCAAATCACGCAGAATCTGTTTGAATGTTCGAAAATCCCTTCCCACTCCGGCGAGAATTCGTGCATGGTAAAAAAATATCGCCACTGCCGAGGCCATCAGCAAACCGATATACGCCATTAACGCTGCCATGAGATTGCTGTTGGCAACGGCCTGGGTTTTACTCTCCAAGCGCAAGTGCCAGGTGCTGTTGGCGATAGGGATATCCGCCAGCGTTCGCGTCATTTTCTCCGTGCTGATGGAGTGTGCGACAACCACATTCGGTGCCTTCTGTTCTATTTGCACAATGGCCCAGCGTCGCTTGTGGCCAATCTGAGCAAACAGGGGGGATAGGTTCTTCGTGGGCCATTGGATCAGGGCGACGCCCAGCTTATTGTTCGATACTGGATCCCATACCGGTTGAATTTGATAATAGTGCTCGGTCAATTTTCCTTTGCTGACAGTGACAAATGTAGGCGGTGACTTTTGCGCCAAAAAGACCTGAAATGCCTTTGGCAGTCCCGCCGGCAGCGGCGTGCCGGCGGGAATAAAGTGTATGTCGCTTGTTTGAGGATAAGTGGACAGCCATTGGTTTTTTGCCCGTAGACGCGCCAGCGTATCCTGATCCGAAAACAAGGAGTACCAGCGGGGCGAACGCAACACCGAGCGCATGAATTGGCTTTGATCGTCCAACCACTGTTGCAGTGGTTTTAGTTGCGCTGCCGCCAATAAACGTGTTTCGTCCAACAGTTGCGAATTTAATTGTGCTTTGTGTTCGATATGGATAAAATAAATCACAATGGCCGAGCTTATGGCCAAGGAAAAGAATGTCCAAACCGCATATTGAACCAGCGACCTTCTCATAGCCTCAACAACTTTTAGTGCCTAACGATACGCTTATTGTTTGTCGGCAACTGGCGCAGGATCGTTAGGGATGATAGCCGCCTGTGCCGCTTCACGGAAAAACCTGGAAACGCCTATGCATCGATTGCGGCTTACCGGTGTGCAACGATTATTTGCGAACCCGAAACAGCAGCGTGGTTACCGCATTGCCACCTCGGGTTAATGCGTCAGCTGCTTTTGATTCATCAGTGCGCCCGATAATGAGCTCAGATATAGATAGAATTCGGTACCATCTTTTTCAATATAGAGAATCTGCACGGGCAGGAAAGCCAGATTCTTGGCACACCAAAAAACTGTAGAGCGTTTATTGCTCGCACTGAGCGGTCGGCGTTTGATTTTTACCGTCCGCAGCGGTCCCAACACGGTGTCGATGGTTTCCCGAGCAACAACGTCGAAATAATAGCGTCGAAAGCCTTTGCGTTCTAACAGCGCGAAATCAAACGATTTCTTGTTCTCATGCAGGCTTTGCATGATCGCAATCTGATAGCTTAGCCTGTCATAGGCCAGCGCCGGTATTGGGTAAATACTTCTTTTCCCGTTTTTGGAGGAGACAACCCGCTGTTTACGCCATTCAAAAATCGCTTCGGCCTGCCGGTGTTTATGCCCA
>Ga0114931_10001236_pt1 | contig 32547 bp, 32 predicted proteins | sample 2SBtaG_FD_89579 | JGI IMG/M metagenome (GOLD analysis project Ga0114931, IMG submission 89579) | Deep subsurface microbial communities from Kolumbo volcano to uncover new lineages of life (NeLLi) - 2SBTROV14_V59a metaG | ecosystem: Environmental > Aquatic > Marine > Volcanic | place: Kolumbo...
CTTCGGGCACCAGGCCACCCCTGCGGGGACCTCCGGGCCGCAGGCCACCGGGCCGGCGAGCCTCTCTCCCTACGACTCGCAGGCCTCGGGGCCGCCGACGCCAGCACCCGCGTCGCTCCCGCCGCAGCGCTCCGGTACCTCCGGGCCGCGGTCCTTGCCCCCGCAGCAGGCGGGGCCGCCGACGGACGCCGGGGGCGGCGCGATGATCGCCGCCGTCGTCGCGGTGGGTCTCGTGGTGCTCGTGCTCGGTGGCGGGGCGGCGGCCGTCGCGGCCTACTTCGTGTACAACTCCTCGGAGACCCACGCCACGACGCCCGAGACGCCTACGGTCGCCGTGCCGACGCCCGAGCCGCCCGCGCCCGAGGGCTGCAAGATCGTCACCCACGACGCGCGCAAGGACGGCAAGGGCACGCCCACGGTGGTCACCCTGGCCGGGGGGACCGCGCGCGACGTCACCATCACCGGCGGGATCGGCTTCAAGGCCGAGTGGGACGGCAAGGGCGAGTGCGACCTCGGCAAGCTGCCGGAGGGCCGGTACCGGGCGAACATCACCAAGGCCGACGGCGACAAGATCCGCGGAAGCAGCTTCGAGGTGGTCGACGGCAAGAAGTCCTGCCGCTTCGCTTTCGACGTCGCGACCCGGAAGTGGTCGGGGGACTGCAAGTAGGCGGACGGGGGGCTATGAGCCCCCATGCCCGACCTGATCGCCCTTCACGACGAGGCGCGGCGCCTCGTGGCCCACCACCGCTGGGAGGAGGCGGCACTGGCCTTCGCGCGGCTGGCGGCCCTCTGTGACCGTCAGGGGCACCACAAGGGCGCGCGGGGCGCCTGGGAGGCCGCTGGCGAGACCTGGCGGCGCGCCGATCACCCCGTCGCGGCCGCGCGGGCGCTGCGCATGGCCATCGCGCTCGACCCCGAGGCGTGGCTCGTGCGGGTCAAGCTCGCGGGGGTGCTCGCCGACGTCGGAGAACTCTCCCGCGCCGAGGCCACCTGCCGCCGGGTGATCGCGGGGGCCGAGCGTCTGGCGATCCGCGCGATGGCGATCGACACGGCCGTCGGGATCCTGGAGGCTCGGGGCCTGAAGGAGGAGGCGCGCGACCTCGTCGCGCAGCTCCCGAGTGGGGAGGAGCCGCGTCACGCGGCCGCCCGGTGGTTCCGGGAGGGCCAGCTGCACCGGATGGACGGTCACCTCGCCGACGCGGCCCACGCCATGGGCCAGGTGATCGCCGCGCTGGAGGACGTCCCGGAGGCGGGGGCCGGGCTGGCCGCCGCCCGGAGCGAGCTGGCGGAGGTGGCCCTGCTCCGCGGCGACCACCGCGAGGCCATCGCCTTCTACACCACCGCGGTGGGGGAGCAGCGCGCCAGTGGCCGGCGTTCCCTGGCCCTTCGCGCGGACGCGGGGCGGGTGCGGGCCATGGTCGAGGCGGGGGTGCAGCCCCTGGGCCACGACCTCGACGACGGGGTCCCGTGGGCGCAGGAGCGGGCGCTCGTGGTCCTTGTGACCGATCTGCGCATCGCCCGGGGCATGTACCGGGCGGGTCGCGACCCGGCCCGTGCGGCGGCGGATCTCGACGAGGCCGCCCGGGTGGCCGACGAGCACGAGATGCCGCTGCGCGCGGGCCGGGCTCGGCTCGAGCGGGCGACCCGGGTCCCGGCCTCGCCCGGACTGAGGCGCGCCCTGCTCGATCGCGCGCTGCGCGATCTCGGCGCCTCGGCGGTCATGGCCGCCCGAGCGGCCCTGGCGCTCGCCGAGGCGTGGCGCGAGACCGACCCGAGCCGGGCCTGTCGGTACGCGGTGCAGGCCTCGGCCCGGTTCTCGGCGATGGGCCTCGAGGCGAGCGCCCGCGCCGCGCGCGATCTCCTGCACGAGCTGGCGTGATAGCTTTCCCGCCACCCCGGAGGTGACCATGGGCTGGAGCGAGCTGAAGCATCTCTCGGTCACGCTCGAGGACGACGGGAAGGTCGCATTGCTCCGATTGGAGCACGGCAAGGCGAACGAGATGGGCATCGACGAGGTCGACGACTTCGCGCGCCTGGCTCGTCTCCTCGACGACGCGGACGGTCCGCGCACGTTGATCACCTGGTCCGAGCGCCGGAGCCGCAAGGGCACGCCGATCTTCATCTCGGGTGCGAACGTGTCCGAGCGCCAGGGCTGGAGCACCGAGCGGGTCAAGGAGCACGTTCGCTGGCAGCGGCAGGTGCTCGCCATGCTGCGGCAGGCGCCGGTGTTCCACGTCGCGGTCGTGAACGGCGTCGCCCTCGGCTGGGGCACCGAGTACCTGCTGACCGCGGACTACCGCCTGGCCTGCGACGACGCCCGGTTCGGCCTGCCCGAGACGAACCTCGGGATCCTGCCCGGCGCCGGCGGCACGAGCGAGCTCTGGTCGCACGTCGGGCTCGCCCAGGCCCTGCGTCTCGGGATGACCGGCGAGCGGATCGACGCCGACGAGGCGTGGCGGATCGGGCTCGTGCAAGAGCGCGTGGGCGACGTGGCCGCGGGTGTGGCTCGCGCGCGGGAGCTGGCCCGCCTCGTGGGGTTGCGGTCGCCGACCGCCGTGGCGGCCTTCAAGCGGGCGGTGCTCGCCTCCGTCGGACGCCCGCCCAGCCTGCGTGCCGAGGAGGAGGCGCGGGCCTACGAGCACTGTGTCGATACCGGCGAGGCGGCGATCGGCCGCAGCGCCTTCCGCAAGATCGTCGCCGGCGGGTCCGCCCCGTGGGGCCCCCGCAAGCCCTGGTCCCCCCTCAACTAGGAGCGCAGCGCCCATGCCCACCCGTCAGGACATGTGGGATCACCTCGGCTCGGACGTCGACATCCTCGTGGTGGGCGGGGGGATCACCGGGTCGGGGATCGCCCGGGACGCGGCCCGCCGCGGCCTCAAGGTGGCGCTCGTCGAGATGTCCGACCTCGCATCGGGCACCAGCAGCCGGTCGTCCAAGCTGGTGCACGGGGGGCTGCGCTACCTCGAGCAGTACGAGTTCAGCCTGGTCTTCGAGGCGGTGAGCGAGCGCCGGATCCTGATGGACATCGCGCCCCACCTCGTGAACCCGCTCGGGTTCCTGTTCCCCGTCTACAAGGGCTCCCGCAAGCCGCTGTGGATGGTCAACACCGGCATGTGGCTCTACGACGGCCTGTCGCTGTTCCGCTCGCCGCGCCTGCACCGAAACCTCGAACCGAAGGAGGTGAAGGTCGAGGAGCCCGCGCTCACTACCGAGAAGCTGACCGGCGCGCCCCTGTACTACGACTGCTACACCGACGACGCGCGCCTCACCCTGGAGACCGCCCTCGACGCGACGCGTGCCGGGGCCACCGTGGCCACCTGGGCGCGGGTCGTTCGCTTCGTGAAGGACGAGGCGGGCCGGGTGCTCGGTGCGGTCGTTCGCGACGAGATCGGCGGCGAGGAGAAGGAGATCCGCGCGCACGCGGTGGTGAACGCCACCGGCCCGTGGACGGACGACACCATCGCCATGAGTCGGCGTATCGAGCACTCCCTGCTTCGCCCGACGAAGGGCGTGCACATCGTCGTCGACCACCACAAGCTCCCCGTTCAGCACGCGGTCGTGTGTTTCCATCCGGTCGACGGCCGGGTCCTGTTCGCCATCCCCTGGGGCGAGCAGACCTACATCGGCACCACCGACACCGACTACGACGGCGACTCGGGCGAGGTGGCGGCCGACCTGGCCGACGTGGACTACCTGATCGAGGCTGCGGCGGCCTACTTCCCGGAGCATCGCCTGCAGCGCGACGACGTGCTCTCCACCTGGGCCGGCCTGCGCCCGCTGATGCGCCCGGCCACCGAGAACAAGGACATCGACGAGTCGGCGGTGAGCCGCGAGCACCAGATCGTCGTCGGCCAGGACGGCCTGATCACCATCGCCGGCGGCAAGCTGACCACCCACCGTCGCATGGCGGCGGAGACGGTGGACACCGCGGTGAAGCTGCTCCGCCTGTCGAACCATCTCCCCGAGCGCCTGACCACCGCCTAGACCGACCGCGAGCCCCTGCCCGGCGCGGTCGGCTGGCCCGCCGACGACGACCACGACGCGGTCGCCGACCTCGTCCGCGAGGCCTCGGGCGACCGTCTGACCCCTCGCACCGCCCACCTGCTCGGCGACACCTACGGCATGCGCGCCATCGACAACGCGCGGATGGCCCGCGAGCACCCGGAACTCGCCGAACCGCTCGTCGAGGGCCGCCCCGAGATCGCGGCCCAGGTCGACTGGGCCGTCCACGAGGAGCTGGCGGCCACGGTCGGCGACGTGCTGAACCGTCGCACCCAGATCTTCTTCCGCGACCCTCGGCAGGGCTTGGAGGCCGTGGACTTCGTCGCGAAGCGGATGCAGGAGCTACTCGGCTGGACGGACGAGCAGCGCGACGCCTCGGCGGCCCGGTACGCGGCCGACGTCGCCCGCTCGCGCCAGTGGCGCGAGGAGATCGAGGAGTAGATGGGGGTCAGGCACTGAAGATTCGCCGACGATCCCCATGGTCAGGGAATCGTCGATCGAAAAATTGAGCATTCGGCGTCGGCGGTTTCGGAGCTAACAGGTCTCCTGCTAGGGCCAGATCTGCGCTTGCACGCCGAGGAGGGGAAGGATCGGCAGCCCCACCCCGTAGGCCCGCAGCGTCTCGTCGATGCCGTTGATCGCCGGCTCGGGAACGCGCCGGTTGTACACGTTCTCCACGTCCAGCCACGTGTCGAGGCGCCAGTGGCGCCACGAGAACCGCTTCGACACCTTCACGTCCAGTGCGTGGTAGGCGGGGGACCGGCCCGCTGCGTTGCGGTGGATCGGCACCTCCGTCGAGCGGAGCAGGTCGTAGGCCGTGAAGCCGTCGGGGACCGGGTAGCCCGAGGCGTAGCGCCACCGGCCCGCCACCACCCAGCCGCGAGGGAGGCGCTCTGTGAGGAGTGCGGAGATCCGGTGCGGCTGGTCGTAGTAGGCCGCCTCGGTCGCCTCCAGCGGCTCCTCCTGGAGCAGCGAGCGGGTGAAGCCGTAGAGCAGTCGCGCGTCCAGGTGACCCACCGAGAGGCCGAGGTCGGTCTCCACACCGGAGGCGCGGCCGAGCTGCTCGCCCATGGAGCCGTCCAGCTCGGGCATCGCGATGTGGTCGATCCACCGGCTCCAGCCGTCGATCGACGCGGTGAACGGCCCGTGTCGGTAGCGCACTCCGAGGTCGGCTCCCTCCGAGCGCTCGAGGTGAAGGTAGGGGCCGTCCGGGAAGGCGGCGAGGAAGGTCGTGTCCGGGCGCTGGTGGTATCGGCCGCCCTGGGCGATCACGGTCAGGTCGCGGGTGGCCTGCCACTGCACCGCGGCTCGGGGGGAGAGCCCGAAGCGCGGGAGCTGATCCTGGACGAACAGGGTGTCGAGGCGGAGCCCGACCCGGGCCTGGAGCTTGCCGCCGACGCGGGCCTCGGCCCACGGGTCGGCGAAGCCGAAGGGCGTCGTGCGGCGGTCGCCGTCGCGGACGATGCGGTAGGTGTGCTGCTCCGCCTCCACGCCGGCTGCCCAGTGCACCGGGCCCTTCTCGGGACCCTGGAGCTGTACGCGGAGGCCCGGGAACAGGTCGGTGAGGGTCTCCTTGCGTACGTCGGAGGCGATGTCCTGGGTGTGCAGGGCCAGCCACGGGCGGATCTCGAGCTTCAGGGGGCCGGGACGCACCACCAGGTGCCCCTGGGCCTGGAGCGCCTGCTGGGTGACGTCGGCGACGGTGCCGTCGTCGTTGGGGACCTGGGCGGCGTCCGAGAGCCCGAGAAGCAGCACGCCCGCGTGCTTGCCGTCCACCCGGGCCTGAGCGTCCCAGAAGCGAGGGGCGATGCGTGCCTGCTCCGGGCCCAGGGCGACGCTGAGTACCCCGTCGAGCCAGGATCGGCGGACGCTCGCCGCGACGCTCGCGCCCGGGCCGACGGGGGCCTCCACGAAGGCGTGGGCCCACGCGGTGTTCAGGCCCGCGACCACCCGTGGATCGCGTCCCGCCTTGCGGGAGGTGATCTCGGCGGCGCCGGACAGGGAGCGCCCCAGGCGGGTCGGCGGCGCCTCGGGGTAGAAGTCGATGGCGTCGACCATCTCTGGGTGAAGGATCGAGGTCAGCCCTCCGAGGTGGAACAGGAGCGGCACCCGGACCCCGTCGACGAACAGCCCCGTGTCCTGCGGACCCCCACCGCGCACCAGCAACCAACCCGCGTCGAGGGGGGTGCGGACGACCCCCGGGGCGTTCTGCAGCGCCCGAACCGGGTCGCCGAGGCTCCCAGGCAGCAGCGCCACGTCGCCGTGGGTCAGGGTCACGCGCTCTCCCGTCGAGGGCGCGACCCGGTAGACGCCCACCGCTTCGTGGCTCCAGGACTCCTCGGACGCCCACAGGTCGAGGGTCGCGGAGTCGCCCGCGGCGAGGGTGAACCGGGTGTCGGGCAGGCGGAGGTCGGTGTCGGCGAGCCGGACCGTGTAGTCGCCCGGCGCCACGTTGCGCAGCGCGAAGTGCCCGGCGTTCTCGGTGCGCCCGCGGCGGTCGCCGACGATCACGACGGCGTCGGCGATCGGCTCGCCGTCGCCTTGCCGGTGGAGCGTCCCCGAGACGTCGACCGGAGGCTCCGGGAAGTCCCAGGTGAGCGGGACGACGACCGCGATCGGTTCGCCACCCTCGGTGGCGGGGTGGAAGTGGGTGTGGCGCACCGCCTGCACCACGAGCGCTGCGAAGGGATCGACGCCTTGGCTGACCTTCACGTCGCCGACCGAGCCGTCGGCCTGGACCGTCAGCTCGACCTCGACGTGCTGTGGGCCCTGGTCGACTCCGGGCGGGTAGGGGATCGCGGGCAGGTCGATGGGCACCGGCGCCTGGACGCCGGCGTCGACCGGCAGGTCGGGCGGCGCCCCGTACGCGGTCGCCGCGCGCCCGAGCGCGCCGAGTACCCACGCCAGGGTGACGTACCGCTGGACCCTGCCGATCACGCGTTGCCCTCCGGGATTTCGTCCAGCGGCTGCAGCAGCCAGGGCGCGGCGCGCCCCCGGGTTCGGGCCGGACCGCACCTGCACCGGCCCGCCATGATATCCGGAGGGAGGACCGTCGCGCCCCACGCGGTCCGTCCGCCGCTGTAGGCTCCCCTGTCCGGATCGCCGGAGGCCGCGCTTGGACGACGCCCGCTTCGCCGAAGACGACAGCATGGGGTGCCGGTGTACCTGATCGCGCTGCTGGTCGGCCTGGTGATGCTGGTCCTCGGGGCGGAGCTGCTGGTCCGGGGCGGCGGCAAGCTCGCCCTCGCGCTGCGGGTGCCAGCGCTCGTGGTGGGGCTCACGGTCGTGGCCTTCGGCACCTCCACCCCGGAGCTGGCGGTGAGCGTCACCGCCGCCTTCCGGGCGAGCACCGACATGGCGCTGGCCAACGTCACCGGGTCGAACATCGCGAACATCGCGCTCGTGCTCGGGCTCGCTGCGCTCGTCTCACCGATCGAGGTGGAGCGATCCCTGATCCGGCGCTAGGTCCCCGTCGCGGTGATCCTCCAGGCGCTGGTCCCCGTCATGTGCCTCGACGGGCGGATCAGCCGCCTCGAGGGCCTGCTCCTCCTGGTGCTGGGCGTGTCCTACAACGGGTGGCTCGTGTGGGACGCGATCCGTCGCCGGCCCTCCCTCGCCGAGTCCGACCTGGACATCGAGGAGGGTGGGGACCTGCGGTGGAACATCGTGCTGCTCGTCGCGGGGATCGCGGTGCTCCTCGGCGGGGCCCAGTTCTTCGTCGGGGGCGCCACGGCGATCGCGCACCGGCTCGGGCTGAGCGACCGGTTCATCGGGCTCACCGTGGTCGCCCTGGGCACGAGCGCGCCCGAGCTGGCCACCGGCGTGGTGAGCGCCTACCGGGGCGAGGCCGACCTCGCCCTGGGCAACAGCGTGGGCTCGAACATCCTGAACATCACGATGGTGCTCGCGACCACGTCGATGATCCGGCCGATCGTGGTGGGGGATCGCCACGCGGTGGGTGATGCCTTCGTCGCGCTGGGGGTCACCGCGCTGCTGATCCCGATGGTGCTGCGTGGGCGCAAGGTGAGTCGCACCGAGGGAGCGCTGATGGCGGTGGGCTATGTGCTGTACCTCGTGCTGAGCCCCTGATCGCCTCGGAGGACGCCGTGCCTCGCAGTCCCGCCGTCGCGCCTCGCGTGCGCACCATGCCCGATCGCGTCTACTCGACGCTGGCCCACCGCCTCGCGGCCCGCGAAGGCGAGACCTATCCGCTGCACATCGGCGACACGTGGATGGAGCCCGCCGAGGGCTGCCGGATGGAGGACCTCCACGTCGCGGAGTACCCGGGCATGCACCGCTACGCGCCGGTCCAGGGGCGAGCCGACCTGCTCGAGGCGATCGTGGCGTGACAAGGGGCGCGGGGCGCGGGAGCCCTGGAGCCGAGCCAGGTCCTCCTCGCCGCGGGCGCGACGGGTGGCCTCGGCGCGGTCGCGGGGGCCCTGGTCGCTCCCGGCGAGGAGGTGATGATCCTCGCGCCCTACTGGCCGCTCATCGCCGGGATCGTGCGCACCTTCGATGGCGTCCCGGTCCCGGTGTCCATCCTGGACGTGGACGGCCCCGAGGCGCTGCGGGAGGCGCTCGACGCCGCACGCACCGAGCGCACCGTGGCGCTGTACTTCAACACGCCCCACAACCCCACCGGCCGCGTGCTCCCGGCGGCCTGGGTCGAGGCCATGGCCGAGTACGCCCGGCGGCACGACCTGTGGCTCCTCGCCGACGAGGTGTACGAGCACTACGTCTACGAGGGCACGCACACGCGGGCGCGCCGGCTCGCGCCCGAGCGCACCTTGTCGGCGCACTCCTTCTCCAAGGCGTACGGGATGGCCGGCAACCGCTGCGGCTACATGATCGGCCCGTCCGAAGGGATCCGGCAGCTCACCAAGGTGAGCACCCACACCTTCTACAGCACGCCCACCGCCTCGCAAATCGCGGCGCTGCGGGCTCTGAAGGGGCCGGGAGACGCCTGGGCCGAGGCCGCCGCGCGGCAGTACGCCGACCTCGGTCGCCGCGCCGCGGAACGTCTGGGGGTACCGGCGCCGCGAGGGAGCACCTTCCTGTTCCTCGACGTCGCGGAGCACCTCGACGAGCGTGGCCTGCCGGGCTTCCTCGAGCGCTGCGTGGACCATGGGCTGCTCGTGGCGCCCGGGCCGAGCTTCGGACCGTTCCCTACCTCGATCCGGGTGTGCTTCACGAGCGTGGAGCCCGCGCGCGTGCTCCGAGGGGTCGAGGTCCTCGCGGGGCTCCTCGGCCGCTGAGCCGGCTACAGGCGCCGGTGCTGCTGCACCGGCATCGACCGACGGACCCGGTGCGCCCGGTCGAGGTCGATCTCGGCGAAGGCGACCCCCGGGCCGTCTGGGGCGCAGGCCGCCACCAGGCCCCAGGGGTCGATGATCATCGCGTGACCCCAGGAGCGGCGCAGCCCGCCATCGTCGTGGTGCCCATGCTGGGCCGGAGCGAGGAGCCAGCACTGGTTCTCGATGGCGCGCGCCCGCAGCAGCGGCTCCCAGTGATCCTTGCCGGTGGTCAGGGTGAAGGCCGAGGGGACCGCGAGGATCTCGGCGCCCTGGCCAACCAGCAGGCGGTAGAGCTCCGGGAAGCGCAGGTCGTAGCAGATCGACAGCCCGATCCGTCCCAGGGGGGTCTCGACGACGACCACGTCGTTGCCGGGCTTGCAGGTGTCCGACTCCGCAAACCGGACGTCGGGCACGTCCACGTCGAACAGGTGCAGCTTGCGGTAGGTGCCGAGGATCCCGCCGTCGGGGCCGATCAACACGGACGTGTTGTAACAGCGGTGCTGCTCGTCGCTCTTCTCGTTGAAGGAGCCGAGGAGCAAGTGCACCCCGTGCCGCGCGGCGAGCTCGCGGAACCGGCTCACGGTCGGCCCCGCCAGGGGCTCGGCGAGGCGCACCTTCTCGTCGTGGGGGCCGAGGTAGTTGGTGGCTTCGGGGGTCGCGACGAGGGAGGCCCCGTGCGCGGCGGCACGCGCCACGAGGCCGCTGGCGCTCCGCCAGTTGGCCTCTGCGTCCGAAGTGCTGGTCATCTGGACGACGGCGGCGAGGTACACGTCCACCTCCGCCAGCCCCATATCGCGGCGCGGCTCCACAGAACGGCCTCGATCCGCGTTAGGCTGTGGTTCGAGGACGTCCACAGCATGACCCAGCTCCTCGACTCGACCCCCTGGTGGAACGACGCCATGGCACGCCTGCGCGGCACCGGCCACCCGGTGACCGCGCAGCGGGAGGCGGTCGTACGCTACCTGGCGGGCAACGGGACGCACCCCAGCGCGGCCGAGGTGTGCGCGGCATTGCCCGAGGCGTCGCGCTCCACGGTGTACAAGACGCTGTCGCTGCTGGTCACCCTCGGGCTCGCCGACGCGGTCCCGGCGCCCTCGGGGGAGCTCCGCTTCGACCCGCGCACTGACGACCACGACCACTTCTACTGCACGGTCTGCGGCGGCCTCACCGACATCGACCCGGGCTCGGTACAGATCGAGGTCCCGGACGGCTTCGAGGTCACCCGCCGTCGCCTGGTACTCGAGGGCGTCTGCGCGGCTTGCGCCTGATCAGCCCTCGGCACGCGCTCGGCGGATGACGGCGTCGACCCGCAAGAGCATCAGCGCGCCCAGGACCACGCCGAACCACAGGGTCGCCACGCGCACGAGCAGCGCCGCGGCCATCGCCTGACCGGCACCCAACCCCGGGACCAGGGCGCGTGCGCCCTCGACGAGCCCGGCGTCCGCGAGGCCCATCCCGCCCGGGGAGGGCGCTCCGAGGACGGTCGCCGAGGCGTAGAGGAAGGTGGCCAGGTCGAGGCTGACCGTCACGTGCAGCCCGCGGAACACCAGCCAGTAGCCGACGCACTCCGCCCACCAGGCGACGAGCGACACGACGACGGTCACGAACAGCGCCCCCGGCGCCACGCACGTGCGCAAGGCGCGGTACATCTCGACCAGTCGGTCCCCCAAGCGCCCGATCAGGGACAGGCGCGCGAGGAACCGGAGGATCGCCATGGACAGGTTCTCGCTGGACAGCGCGGCGAGCCCGAGGGCGACGGTGCCGATGGCGAGGAGCAACGTGCTGGCGGAGTCCGAGGCGTAGGTCCCCACGCCGAGGGCGGCCAGGGCGATGACCGCGATGCCGTCGGTGACCCGCTCGGTCACCAGCACCGGGATCGTGCGGACCATCGCGGTCCCCGCGGCCTCCTTCACGAGCCAGGGCTTCACGAGCTCCCCGGCCTTGGCGGGGGTGATCACCATCGCGAGGCCGGTGACGAAGATCGGCGCGTTGATGCGCACGGGGAGCCCCGCGTCGACGCGGCGGAGCAGGTAGCTCCACTTCCAGAAGCGGAGGCTGTAGTTGGCCAGGGTGAGGCCGAGCACCGCGGCGTACAGCGGCCACTCGAACTCGGCCAGCGCGCTGCCGGTGGCGCGCAGGCCGCTCCACATGGCGTAGGCGACGTACCCCAGCGCGGCGATCGCCACGGCCACCGCTACCCAGCGCCGCGCCCGCTCGAGGGCGCTGCGGCCCGAGGACTACTCGGTGGCGGGCTCGGCGGTCATGCCCGCTTGCCTAACCCCTGTGGCCTGGCGTGCCCGTCAGGGGCTCGTGGGGGCCGTCACCTCGATGCGCGTCACGGCCTTCGCGGCAGCGTCGAGGACCTGCTGCTTCAGCATTGGGTACATCGCGGGATTCTCGTCGAGCTCGTGTCCGGGCTGCGGATCGTCCTGGGCGCGCACCGGGATCTTGTAGACGTAGAAGGTGACCGGATCGCCCTGCGCGAAGGTGAAGCGCCACGCGTTGCGGGTGGCCACCGTCCAGGTCCTGCCGTCGGTCGTGGTGGCGACGGGCTCGGTGCGCAGCACGCACATGTACATCATCGGCTGGTAGCTGGAGTCGTACTCGCAGTCGGGGTTCTGGGCGTCGCCCAGGGTGATGTCGATCGAACGGATCGCGGTCCACGGCACGTCCTCGGTCGCGTCGTCCGAGTCGAGGGTGAGGACGAGGTCCTTCGCGTCGTGGGTCCAGCCCTTCTCGGCGTACCAGTCCTCGCCGCGCTCGAGGCCCACGACGTGCCCGGACCGCGTATGGCCGTCGGCGAAGGTCAGGGTCGCGTCGAAGTCGGCATGGGCGAGCGGCGCCGTAGCGGGCGCGGGGGCCGGCGGCGGCGGGGCCATCGCCTCGGGGGCGGGCGCGGGAGCCGGCGCGGCGGGCGCGGGGCCCGTCTTCGGCGCGCAGGCGACGAGCAGGAGGGCAAGGCAGCAGAGCGAGCGCATCGGTCACCTCGGGGAGGAGCCGGCGGTCACCACAGGGACCCGATGCTTCGGATCGCGACGAGCAGGGCGATCCCGAGGACCAGGCTCGCCGTCGCGATGCCGGAGCGGGAGCGCGGCGGAACGTCCGGCCGGCCTCTACCCACCAGCACCCCTATCGTGCCGCCGATGGCGAGCAAGGCGGCGAACCCGGCGTGGGGGGTGGTCAGCGCGAGGGCCGCGAGGGCCGCGAGGGCGGCATGCACCGGAGCGCCGCCGAGCCAGCTGCGGACGGCCAGCCCGCCCGCGGCCAGGGCCGCGACCAGCGCGAACCACGGCCAGAGCATCGCGGGACCTATCGCGATCAGCAACGCGGGAAGGCCCGCCGCGACGAGGACCTTCGCGAAGCCGTGCCCGGACGCCCGGGGGATGGTCCCGCCGAGGAGCGTCGCGAGCCCGGTGAGAACGAGGAGCCATCCGGGCTGCATCGCGCCGTGCAGCCAGGCGCCCCACGGGGTGCGCGGGCGCGACGCCCACGCCCCGCGGAGGATGCCCTCGGTGCCCTCGAGGCGCCGGTAGCCGGCGGCGAGTGCGCCCCGCCGGTACCGGACGGTCAGCGTGAGGGTGCGCCACGGGTCGCCGGGGTGCCAGGCGCCGTCCTCGTCGTGCAGCACCCCGCTGAGGGGATCGGCCATGAACAGGCTGCTCGCGGTGACCTGCACCTGCGGGTCCACGAGCACCCGGGTCATGAAGTAGCTGGGCAGGTCCGGGTAGTTGGCGTTGGACAGCCGCAGGGTCGCGACCTCCTCGTCTGGCGCGGGCGCGCGCAGCCCGACCCGCATCGCCACGGTCTGCCCCGCGGAGCGGACCCGTGGGGGTACGTTCGGATCGGGCTCCAGCGGGACGGTCTCTCCGCCTACCTCGAGGAGCAGGCCGCTCGCGATCTCGTCCAGGCTCTCGAGGTCCAGGGTGCCCGGGTGGGCCTCGCCCTGGGGCCCGGTCCGCGGGCTCACGGGCGTCTCGACCGTATAGTCGACGCGGATCTCGCTCGGCGTGAGCGCGACCTGCGTCTGGTGCGCGGTGATCCGGCTGGCGAAGGGATGCGCCCACGCCACCGCCGGCACCAGGAGCAGGCCCGAGGCCCACGCGCGCCGCAGGGGCCTCATGCCACCTCCGTCAGCGGTCGAGCAGCCCGTACTTGTTGAGTTTGTAGCGGAGGGTGTTCCGCTCGACCCCGAGCAGCTTGCCGGCCTTGTTTCGGTCGCCCTCGGCCTTGCGCAGCGCCTCGACGAGGATCTGTCGCTCGACCCCTTCGAGGTAGTTCGCCAGGTTGAACCCTGGCTCCAGCTTGGGAAGGCCCGCGGGCGACGCGTCGATCACCTCGAGGTCGAAGGCGTTCGCCCCCATGACCACGGCGCGCTCGGCGAGGTTGCGCAGTTCCCGGATGTTTCCGGGCCACGAGTGGGCCTGCAGACGGCGCGCCTGCGGGGTGGACAGCGCCGGACGGGGCCGCTCGTAGCGCTCCGAGAGGGTCGTGAGCGCGCGCTCCATCAGGGGGACGATGTCCTCCTGGCGCTCGCGCAGGGGCGGGACCTCGACCACCACGACGGCGAGCGCGTAGTACAGGTCCTGGCGCAGGCGTCCGCTGGCCACCTGGCGGCGCGCCTCGGGGCCCGCGGTCGCGATGAGGCGCACGCCGTCGGGGGCGTGCTGCAGATCGCGGTGCAGCTTGCGCTGCAGGTCGTCCGGCAGGTCGTCGACGTTGGGGATCAGGACCGTGCCCGACTCGGGCCACTCGGTGGCGCGCGCGACGTCGTAGATGTGGAAGGGGGCCTCGGGGGCACCGTGCTCGTGGATCTTTCGGGCCGCGTAGCCGCGTCCGCTGCCCATCTCGCCCTCGATCCATACCGGCGTGGGCACCCCCGCGGCCTTCTGGATCTGGTCGAGCAGGCGCTTGGCGGCGTCCGAAGCGGCGATGAACTCGGCCTCGTCGTCCTCGAGCAGGGTGGCGCTGCCCCCGGCGGAGGCACCGCGAAGCTCGTCGAGGCGGCGGTTGACCTGATCGACGGTGACCGGCTTGGTGAGGAAGTCGCGGGCGCCGTGGCGCATCGCGCGCACCGCGACGTCCACCGCACCGTAGGCGGTGAACACGATGACCTCGATGGGCGGTCGCTGGTGGCGCGCCGCCTCGAGCACCTGGAGCCCGTCGATCGGCTCCATCTTCAGGTCGGTGAGGACGAGGTCGGGCGGGTCGCTCTCGATGCGCGCGATGGCGCTCTCGCCGTCGTATACGGCGGAGACCTTGTCGCCCTGCTTGCTCAGGACGCGAGCCAGCGCGTCCGCCGCAGAGCGGTTGTCGTCGACGACGAGGATCTTCAGCACGCTACCCGGCAACATCCACCTCGCTCAGGGGAATCCTGGCCACGAACCTCGCTCCGCCCAGGGGGGACTGATCGTGGCCGATGTAACCCCCGTGGGCCTCCATGACCCCCTTGACCAGCGCCAGACCGAGGCCGGTGCCGCCAGTGCGCCCGGAGACGTTGACATCGTACACGTGCTGTCCGAACGCGTCGGGGACGCCTGGCCCGTTGTCCTCGACGGAGATGCACAGCCACTCGCCCTCCTCGTAGGCAGAGATTCGCACATGTCCGTGGCTCGGAGGGACCGCTTGCATCGCGTTCAGTACCAGGTTCTCTACGGAACGACCGAGAAGTGCGGGGTCCATGGAGATCTCGCGGTCCGTGATCTCCCCGACCTCGAGCGTGATCCCGTTGGGCCTGGCCTCCGGGCCCCGCAGGGAGAGCACCTGGTCGATGATCGGGCGCAGGGAGTTGCGCGTCTTGCGCAGGGTGAGCCCGCCACCCGTCACCCCCTGGCGCAGGACGCGATCGACCACCATGTCCAGCGCGCGGATCTCCTGGTGGATCGCGTTGGCGAGCTCGGTGCGCTCGTCCGAGTCCTCCTCCGATGCCACGAGGCTCGTGAGCAGCTCCAGGCTCTGCAGGGGGTTGCGCACCTCTTGGGCGACCATCCGCGCCATCTCCTGGGTCAGGCGGATCCGCTCGAGGAACTCCTGCTCGCGATCCTCCAGGGAGCGCGCGGTGGTGTTCAGCCGCTGGACGAGGTGATCCAGCTCCTTCATCCCGGTGCTGGCGAGGCGGACGCCGCGCTCGCCGGCGCCGACGCGCTCGAGGGCCTGGGATACCTTGGAGAGCGGCGCGAGGAGCTGCAGCACGCCGAGCGCGGTCACGATCCCCACGATCGCGGCCAGGGCGAGGACGAGCAGGGACATCTCGTTGGCGGCGCTCGCGGGCGGGCGCCAGGCGGCGACGACCTCGTAGCCCTCGGCGGGTACGAAGGAGACAGCCCACCGCTGCCCGTGGGTCGATCGAACGGCCTGGGTGCGGACGCCGTCGTCGCCGCAGGCGTCCTCGGCGACGTCCTCGGGAAGCTCCTGTCCCTCCTGGTAGACGAGCATCCCGTCTCGCGAGACCACGTGCAGGTGGTCCACGTCGAGCCGCTCGCGGGTGCCGGGCGGGAGCGAGCCGTCCTCTTCGAGGATCTTCGCCGCCACCGAGGCCGCGGTGAGGGCGTGCCTCATGGCGAGGGTGTGCTCGGCGTTCGCGAGCCGCAGGGTCAGCGGGATCGCCGTCGGAAGGACCGCCACGGCGGCCAGGATGCCAGCCAATACCCCCAGCACGAGCGGCGCGGGGGCAGGTCGGCGCGTGTCGCGTTCGCTCATGCGGCCGATGCTATACGATCAGGAGGTCACTGTTCGCTCTGGCGCAGGGTCGACTCCCCCGTCTCCTTGTTGGTCGTCTCCTCCTGGACGTTCAGGCGGATGGCCTGAGCCTCGACTCCTGTGAGGGGATGCGGGAGGCTCGCCACCGACGGGCGTGTGAGATCGGCCTGGGAGATCATGGCCGCCGTGAAGGCGCGGCCGTAGTCGTACTGCAGGTGCTGCTTGCCGGCGCCGCTGCAGGCAGCCAGGAGCGCGGCGCCGCACAGGGCGAGGGCCAGCGGAAGCGGCTTGGTCATCACTTGTCCTCCTGGGTGCCTTCCAGCCGCGCGATGGCATGCTGGGAAGCCTCGTGGTTCGGATTGTACTCGATGGCCTTTTGGTATTGCTCGAGCGCGGCGTCCTTCTTGTTCTGGAGCTCGTAGGCGACGCCGAGGTTGTAGTGCGCATCTTCGGGCGTGCCGACGCTCTGGAAGGCCTCGAAGGCGTCGTGCCAGCGGCCCTCGGCTGCGTACGCGAACCCGAGGTTGTTCCGGTACCGCGCCTGGGTTCCGTCCAGCGCCACCGCCTTCTGCAGCGCGGCCAGGGCCTCGTCGTAGTGGCTCGCCGACAACTGGAGGAAGCCAAGGTTGTTCCAGGCCTCCGCGTCGGACTTGTCGATCTCGACCGCCTTCTGCAGGACGCCGATCGCCTCGTCCCTCTGGTCGTTGTCGGCGTAGATCAGCGCCAGGGACTCGAGCGCACGGGTGTCGCGCGGCTCCTTCTTTCGGTACTCGAGGAGGATCCGCTCCGCCTCGACGTCGAAGCCCTCCTGGGCGAGCGCCATCCCCTGGTACAGGTCGAGCTCCGGGTCGTCCACCTTGGCGTCCCGGAGCTGGTGGATCAGGGTCATCGCGTCCTGGGTGGCGCCCTGCTCGATGAAGGAGGAGAGCAGCTCCATCTTCAGGGAGCGCGCTCCGTCGGGCGTCTGCCAGGCCGGCATGTTCTGCACCTCGGCACCCTTCGGGGCCTGACAGGCCGGCAGGGCGAGGGCGATCAACAGGGCCCAGCTACGCATGGGCTCCTCTACTTGAGCAGGCTGCTGTTGAGCACGTTCACGATCGCCGGCCCGAGCAGCACGATCATCAAGCACGGCATCAGGAACAGGATCATCACGACCGTGAGCTTCGGCGAGACCTTGGCGGCCTCCTCCTCGGCTCGGGCCATGCGCTTCTGGCGGGTGATGTCGGAGTGGACCCGCAGGGAGCGCGCGATGGAGGTACCGAAGCGCTCCGCCTGGGTGAGCATGTTGACGAGGCTCTTCATCTCGTCCATGCCCGTGCGCTCCTGCAGGCGGCGCAGGGCGTCGACGCGGGAGATGCCGGCAGAGATCTCGTGGTTGACCATCTGGAACTCGAAGGAGAGCTCCGGGGCGGCGCCCTCGATCTCCTCGGCGACGCGGCGGAAGGCGGCGTCGAGGCCGAGGCCCGCCTCGACCGACGTGACCAGCAGGTCGAGCGCATCGGGAAGGGGCTTGAGGATCTTCGTCTGGCGAGCGCTGATGTTGCTGTTGAGCACGAGCAGCGGGCCGTAGTAGCCGATGGCCGCCCCGGACACGACCGCGAAGGCCATGGTGGACAGGCTCATCGTGGCGGCGAAGGGCGCGGCCACGAGCGGGAGGATCAGCGCGGCGCTCACGCGGATCGCGTTGAACACCTGGGGAGCGGTGCGGGTGCGGTAGCCGGCCTGCACCAGCTTCTGCCGGAGGATGTTCTGCTCCTCCTCGCTCTCGGGCTGGGCGAAGCGGGCCAGGCGCTCGGCGATGCGCTCCCCCACGACGTCCCGCTCGACTTCCTTCTTCGGGCCGCCGGTCAGCTCCTCGAGGCGGTCTCGGGCGCTGCGCTTGGGGCTGATGAACTGCCACACGCTGAAGGCCAGCGCGGCGAACACGATCATCCCGACGATGCCGACGCCGATTGCTGGACCCACCTCACACCTCCACGGTGGACATGGAGCGCATCAGGTAGATGCCGCATCCGTAGGAGACGAAGCAGTAGAACAGCATGAAGTTCCCCTTCTGGTCGTCGACCAGCGGGCGGAGATACTGCGGGTTGCTCAGGGTGATGAGCAGGGCGACCATCAGCGGGAGGCTACCCAGGATGAGGGCCGAGAACCGCGCCTCGGAGGTCATCGCGGAGACCTTCGCGTCGAACAGGAAGCGCTGCCGGATGGTGTTCGAGATGTTCTCGAGGATCTCGATCAGGTTGCCGCCCGTCTCACGCTGCAGGAGCACGGACGAGACGAACAGGCGCAGGTCGAACAGCGCGGGGTTGCGGCCCACGAGGTTGGTCAAAGCGTCGCGGTAGTCCCGACCGAAGCGGACCTCCTCGAACACGCGCCCGAACTCGGCCGCGCAGGGCAGCGGCATCTCCTCGGCGCACATGCGGAAGGCGTCGTTCAGGCCGAGGCCGGCCTGCAGGGAGCGCGCCATCAGGTCCAGGGAGTCGGGGAGCTGCTCGAGCAGGCGCCGGGCACGCACGCGGCCCTGACGTCGCAGGATCATGTAGGGGATGATCCCGAGGATCAGCCCGACCGGGAAGCCGAAGGGACCGGCGACGACCACGAGGACCAGCGCGCCGACCACGCCAACCGCGGTCATCCGCAGCAGCAGGTTGCTCACCGTCATCGGCGAGTCGGCCTGGCTGAGCAGCTCCTGCAGGTGAACGCCCAGGTTGCCGAGCGCCTGACCCGCGGCGTCGGCCGCGTGGTCCCGGAACAGGCTCGCGTACTGTTCCTCGGCGAGGGTGCCCAGGCGGCGGGCCAGCTCCTTCTCCTCGTTTTCCTTGCGGACCACGTAGGACCAGTACAGGGCCTGGGTTCCCGCGAGGATCGTCGTGAAGACGACCGCCATGCCGAGGAGGATCATCACGGGGGAGACCATGCGTCAGACCTCCTGCTCGTAGCGGAAGAGCTCCGGCGAAAGGCGAATGCCATTCGAGGCGAGGCGCGAGGCGAAGCGGGGCCGTACCCCGGTCGCCCGGAACACCCCGCGGACCTTGCCGTTCTCGTCGATCGTCTTCTGCTCGAAGACGAAGATGTCCTGGGTGGTGATGACCGGACCCTCCATGCCCGTCACCTCGGTGACCGAGATGATCCGGCGGGAGCCGTCCGACAGGCGGTCGACCTGGACGATGACGTCCAGCGCGCGGGCGATGGTCTCGCGGATGGCCTTGTCGGACATGTTCGGCATGCCGATGCCGACCATCGTCTCGAAGCGGGCGAGGCAGTCACGCGCGGAGTTGGCGTGGACCGTGGTCAGCGAGCCGTCATGCCCGGTGTTCATCGCCTGGAGCATGTCGATGGCCTCGCCGCCACGGATCTCGCCGAGGACGATGCGGTCGGGGCGCATTCGCAGGCAGTTCTTGACGAGGTCGCGCGGAGTGACCTCGCCCTTGCCTTCGAGGTTGGACGGGCGCGTCTCCAGGCGAACGACGTGTACCTGCTGCAGCTGCAGCTCCGCGGAGTCCTCGATGGTGATGATCCGCTCGCCGTCGGGGATGAAGGAGGAGAGCACGTTGAGCAGGGTCGTCTTCCCCGAGCCGGTACCGCCGGAGATGACGATGTTCAGCGCCGACCGGACGGCGCCGCGGAGCACCTCGAGGATCGGGCGGGGCACCGAGCCCAGGGCGACGAGGTCCTCGGCGTGGATCGGCACGGTGCCGAACCGCCGGATGGAGACGCAGGCGCCGTCCAGCGCGAGCGGCGGAATGATCGCGTTGAAGCGGGAGCCGTCGACCATGCGGGCGTCGACCATCGGCGTCGTCTCGTCGATGCGGCGGCCGACGGCGGAGACGATGCGCTCGACGATCTGCATCAGATGCTTGTTGTCGTTGAACTGGACGTTGGTCTTGACGAGCTTGCCCTTTCGCTCGACGTAGACGACCTTCGGCCCGTTCACCATGATGTCGGTGACCTCGGGGTCGCGCAGCAGCGGCTCGAGGGGCCCGAGCCCCAGGATGTTGTCGAGGATCTCCTCGACGAGCCGCTCCCGCTCCATGCGATTGAGCGGAAGCTGCCGGGTCTCGACCCGCTCGGTGAGCGTGACCCGGAGGCGCTCGGCGAGCTCCTCACGGGGCGTCTGCCCGACCTGTTCGAAGTCCAGGCTCTCGATGAGCTCCTCCTGGAGCTCCTTCTTGACGGACTCGAACTCTTTGCTGTCCGCGCCGAATCCACCGGTGGTGGTGTCGTTGCGGAATCGGCTCTGAGCGCCTCGGACACGGTCGATCAGACGGGTGCCGCCCATGTTCTACCTTCCTGTTGGCTACTATCTACCGAACAAGCTGGCGAAGAAGCCTCCCCCCCCAGTCGACGGGTCGTCCTCGGGCTCTTCCTCGATGTTGTCGGTCACGATCGCGACCATGGAGGAGAGATCCCGGGCGACTTCGGACTTGCGGTTCACTTCCCGCAGCAGCTTGCCCTCGTTGATGGCGGTCTCCACGGTCTTCGGGTCGTCCGAGATGGACGCGGACACGGGGACCTGCAGGTTGGACTGGATGTCCTCGATCTTCACCGGCGAGTTGGCGGTGGCGATTGACGACGAGCTTGACGCGCTCCTTCTCGATGCCGAGCCGTTCGAGCAGCTTGAGCCGCCGGAAGGCGTCGCGCACCGAGATCACGTCGGGCGTGGTCACGAGCACGATGATGTCGGACACCCCGAAGCACACCTCGGTGGCGCTGTCGGTGTGCATCCCGACGTCGATCAACACGTACTGGTAGGCCTTCGCGGCCGTGTGGATGACCGAGTACACGTCGTCGGGGTTGATCCCCTCGACCTTCTCGAGGTCGTTGGGCTGGGGCAGGACGTGCACCTTGCTGCGGTGCATCGCGATCGACGCGGTGAGCATGCGCTCGTCGAGGCGATCGGCGCGCGGCAACAGGTCGATGATGTTGTCCTTCGGGGTGAGGTCGAGCATCGTCGCCGCGTCGCCCATGGAAAAGTCCATGTCGACACACAGCACGCGGTGGATGGCGGCCAGCTCCGCGGCGAGGTGGGTGGCGATGAGCGTCGAGCCGACACCACCCTTGGCCCCGGCCACGCTGATCACGAGGCCCTTCTCGTCGTCGTCGTCCGGCGCGTAGGCGGTGTCGTGCACCACCTGACGCAGGCGCTGCGCGTCGTTGGGCAGGACGACGTACTCCTTGTACCCCACGCGCATGGCGGAGAGGATCACGTCGGCGCTGCTCGTGTTCGCCAGGGCGACGAGGGTGACCTTGGGCGCCTCCTTGGACAGCGCCTGCGCGAGGGCCAGCGCGGCGTCCAGGGAGCGTCCGATCCCGACGATGCACACGTCGGGACGGCTGCGCTTCACCACCTCGATGGCGTCGCCGTAGGAGATGGACGAGGACGGCAACACCGCCTCGGCCGCGAGGGTCTCGCGAACGAGCCCCATGGCCTCTGGATCGAGGCCCACGAGGACGACGCTTGCGACCGCGCGACCAGAACCGACGGTTCTCAAGTTGCCTACCTCCTAGCGCTGGAGCCCGACCTCGGCGGTCGGCTTCGCCGACCGCGAACCCGCCTTGTGGTCCATGCCGAGGAGGAAGAGCTCGAGGTCGTTCGGGTTGTTGTCTTCGGTCGTGCCAGGAGGTGCCGGTATCTCACCCGGCCCGAGGGGACGAACGAGGCGCGGCGTGACCATGATGAGCAGCTCCGTCTCCTCGCGCGTGTGCTTGGTGTAGCGGAACAGGGTGCCGATGATGGGAATGCGGCCGAGTCCGGGGACTTCCATCCGCGTGTAGGTCGTGTTCTCGGAGAGCAGCCCCGCCATCGCGAAGGTCATGCCGCTGTCGATCCGCAGGTGCGTCTTGCTCTTGCGCGAGATGAACCCGGGCACCGAGATGCCGGTGATGCGCGTGCCGTTCGCGTAGTCGGGCGCGGAGACCTCGACCTGCACGCGCATGTCGATCACGTTGCCGGCGAGCACCGTCGGTACGAAGACCAGCTTGACGCCGTACTCCTTGTAGTCGATTTGGATCCCGCCACCCGCCGAGCCCGAGGGAGCGGGGATCGGGATCTCGCCACCGGCCAGGAACTCGCCCTGCTGGCCCGAGAGCACCACCAGGGTGGGCTGCGCGAGGACCTTGGACAGCTCGTAGTCGGACAGGATCGAGATGATCGAGGAGAGCTTGAGCTGGCTGATGTAGGCGGCGAGCTGGAAGGTGCCCGTCGCCGCGCCGATGATCTGGCCCGCGTTGACGATGCTGGAGTCCGGGCTCGCGACCGAGCCGGGCCCCGTGTTCGGGCCGGACATGCCGGCGCTGATGCTCGAGTCGCCCCACAGGAAGTTCATCCCGAGCTCGCGCAGCGCGGTGCGGGAGACCTCCGCGAACACGACCTCGAGCTGCACCTGGTTGTCACCGCGGACGGTCATCAGGTTGATGAACTCGGGGTCGTAGATGGAGGCGACGAGCGCCACCTGCTCCAGGGTCTCGAGATCGTCGACGGGGCCTTCGACCACGATCCGCTCCTTGAGGGGGTAGACCTTCGGGGGCTCGCCCTCGACGATCGAGTCGATGCGGCGGATCAGGTCGGACAGGTCCTGGTGGACGGTGATCTCGTAGATGATCGGTGCGGTGCCGGCCCCGAGCTGGACGACCAGGTCGGTGCTGCCGACCGCCTTGCCCTGGACCTGGAGCTTGTTCGCCGTCGCGAGGGGCACCACGTCGGCGACATCGGGATCGGTGATCGCAATGGCGCTGACGTTGCGCGGCGTCTCGAGCACGACGCTCTTTCCGACCTCGATGTCGAGCCACTCCGCGCCGTTGTCCCTGGCGTCCTTCGCCCATGAGCAAGGTGCATAGAACAGGAACAGCGGCAGGAGTGCGGCCATGAGCTTCAACATGGAGCAGCCTCGGGGGTTGGGATCCGGGCGGGAGTCGATCACGTGGGGGGCTGTGCCAGGAGCATCCTACTTGAAGGAGCGCTCTTCCACCTTACCGCCCCGGATGATCTGCAGGTCGGTCTCCCGAGGTGCCGGCTCCGCGGAGGACTTCGGCGCGGCCGGGCGCACGTCGCGCACGGGGATGCCGGTGCGTCCGGCCAGCCCGATCAACTTGGTCGCGGTGGCGCCGTGGGTCTCCACCTGGGTCACGTCGATGTCGTTGCGCAGCGTGAGGGTCACGTCCCCCTTGATGTGCGCGTGCGCGAGCTTCTGGGCCTGCTCCGGGGTCACCGCGAGGGTGACCGAGGGGCGGGACGCGCCCTGGTCGCGCCGCGCGCCGTAGTCGCCGCCCATCCGATCGTCGACGGCGAGGACGTAGCAGGCCTGGATCAGCGTGACCGTCTTCTCCTCGTGGTCGGACCCGGCGAGGGTGACGAGGACGTCGACGTAGTTGCCCGGGTTCAGGAATCCGGACACCGCGGAGCCGTCGGTGATGTTGATCGACACCGCGCGCATCCCGCGCGGAATGATCGCGTTGAGGCCCACGCCCGACTCGGGATCGGCCAGGCGCTCCTCGCGGATGAACTCACCCTCGAGGATCCGCTCGCGCGGCACGCGTCCGATGACGTCCTCCGTGTACTGGAAGGTCGTGTCGGGCACGAAGGCGGGCGGGACCTGGACCACCGAGATGTCCTCGGCGGTGAGCGTCTGGCCCTGGTGCAGCTCGTGCGCGGCCACGGCCACGGCGCGGGTCTCGTCTTCCTGCGTCGCCTGGGTGAGCTGCTCCTGGTAGCGGTGGATGAGCTGGAAGACGAAGAAGGTGAACACGATGGCCATACCCAGGGACACCAGCAAGAAGATGGCGGCCCGGGTGCGGCCTCCCGTTTTCCGTCGAGCCATGTCGTTTCCTCCCCTCGGGGCCCGCCCGAAGGGTGGGCCACGATTACCTCTATGGTAGTCGTCCCTGGCCGCGGTTGTTGTAGCGACTGGGTTTGTCCCGGTTGGACGGGCCTTTGGGGCGCGTCAAGATTTCCTACGCCTTGTCCGGCGGCGCGCGAGGTGCCGATCCTCGGCGGGGCTCCTCTGCAATCGTCGAGTCTCGGTACCGAGGAAAGGAAGGGGCGCCGGGTCCCGGAGGACCGCGGCGCCCCGCGTCCGGTTCGGTGGACGATCAGGAGCCGGTGCTGTTGACCGTGTTCGCCACGGAGGTGAACTTGGTGTTCAGCGAGTTACCGAGGGCGGTCAGGCCGGTGATGATCACGACGGCGACCAGAGCGGCGATCAGGCCGTACTCGATAGCGGTGGCGCCGGATTCGTCATTGATGAACTTGGCGAGCATGATGGACTCCAGTTGGGTCAAGTATTGGGTTCCTTCGCACGGACGGGCTGTGGCAGGGGGCCCGCATCCAGATGATGACCCGGAGGCAGGTCCGGTGCAAGGAGAAGTGAAGAAAAATTTTTTTCCATCGGCGTAGGTCCGCTTGCGACCGGGCAGATCGGGGCAAAAAAAAATTCCTGGATCCCTTTCCTCGCACCGCGGGGGGACCGGGGCGCGGGGGGATCGGTTGCGTCGATCGGTCGTTCAGTCCCTGGGTAGCGGGATGATCTGCACATCTCCGTCGATGCGCAGGCCCGCGCGCCCCTGCACGGCGTCCCACAGGGCGTCGCCGAGCAGGGTGTTCCGCCATGCCCCGAGCTGGTTCGCGAGCACCGCACGGCTCGCGGGGGGCTCGGAGGCGAGGTCCTCGGCGAGGCGCCGGGGGAGCGCGAAGTCGGGGGCCCAGCGGTTCGCGTGTCCGCTGGCGGCCGCCCAGGTGCGCAGCCAGGAGGTCCGGCGCGCGGCCGGCGAGTTGGCCTTCACCGGCTGCGGCCACGCCCACTCCGGCCGCTGGGAGGCCCGGCGGATCCGGTCGAGGATCTCCTCCCCGTGCTTCTTGACGAGGGATCGCGAGACGCGGCGGTTGGCCGCGAGGCTCTCCAGGGTCAGGGGCCGCCGTCGTGACAGCTCGGTCAGCAGCCCGTCGGCGAGCACGAAGCGGGACGGCTGGTCGAGGGCTCGCGCGGTCTGTTCGCGCCAGGCGCACAGCTCCTGGAGGATCGCCGCCTCGTGCGGGTCCAACACCCGCGCAGCGCGGATGTCTCGCCACGCGAGGTCGGCGGGGGGTGGGTCGACCACCCGCGCGCGCGCCTCGGCACACGCGGCGCGCACCAGCGCCGTGCGGCCCAGGGCGTGGGCCTCGGCGGCGAGGCGGTCCCACAGGTCCAGCAGCAGGCGCACGTCCTCGGCGGCGTAGCCGAGCTGCCGCGCCTCGAGGGGGCGCCGGCTCCAATCGGACAGGGTGGCCAGCTTCTGGATCCGCACCCCGAGCCAGGTGTCGAGGAGCCCCGCGAAGGGGGCGGGGTAGGCCTCGTCGACCAGGGCCGCGGCCACCTGGGTGTCGAAGACCGTCTCCGGGAGCGCGCCGAGGGCGTCGCGGAGGATTCGCATGTCCTGGAGCCCGCCGTGCACCACCCAGGTCGTCGTGCGCAGGGGCTCGGCGAGGGCCTCGATGTGCCCGGAGCGCTCCGGGTCCACCAGCCACGTGGACCCGTCGTCCAGGCGGAGCTGCACCAGGTAGAGCTTGGGCAGGTACCTGCGCTCCGCGTGGAACTCGGTGTCCAGGGCGACGCGTTCGGCGCGAGACAAGCGACTGCGCAGGTCCGAGAGGGCCTCGTCCCGGACGATCGAGGGGCCGTCACGGCCGGTGGCGCGTGTCGAGATGCCTCCCTTCTACCAGGACCAGCCTGCACGCCAGGCGCGACCGGGACCGCCGACCCAGGTGAGATCGTCGATGATCTCGGAGTGTCCGACGCCGTCGTTGACCAGGGCGCTCACGTCGAGGGACCAGACGTGGTGGCCGCGCTCGAGTTGCACCCGCCGCCAGGCTTGTGGCGGCAGGGGCTGGAGCACGGATTCGAGGGTGTTCTGCGGGATGGGTGGCCCACCGCCGGGCGCAGTCAGGGTGTCGACGACCTGCTGGAGCCACGTGGCCAGGACGCTGGCCAGCACCCGGCGCTCGCGGGTGTACACCACGCCGTGCCCGCGGTCGTGCAGGCTGAAGCCGAGGGCGCGTCCGCCGTCGCGCGGGACCGCGTAGTGGGGTGCGGCCATCACGGTCAGGGCCTCGGCGGGGCCTTCCTCGACCGAGGGGGCGTGTACCAGATCCAGCGGCTCGCCGAGCATGGGCAGCCGCTCGTGGGACACCTCGCGGGCCGGGCCGAGGCCCCGCTCCGGGGTCACGTCGAGCAGGGCGCCGCCGAGCTGAAGCGTGTCGAGCGCACGTGCCAGGCACCCGGTGTCGATCGGGGTCGCGTACAGGGCGAAGAGGCCGTCGCCTTCGTCGTAGACGCCGAAGGCCCCGCCCAGCACGGGGGCGCCGCCTTCGTAGCGCGTAGACCGGTCGCCTCGCTGCACCTGGGTGGAAGAGAGCGTTTCCAACGGATCCTTCGATGCCTCGCCAAGGCGGGCACGATAGCTGACGGTCCCGCGGGCAGCAAGGAGAACCGATGGGCCCCGACACGCCGTGGTCTCGCCGACTCCTCGGGTGGATGCAGGAACGCTTCCCACCCGGCGTGTATACGCTGCTCGTCGGCCTGTTCTGGGGCGCTGCGACCCTGGTGGCCCGTGGGCTGACCGCCGAGGGTCGCGTGGCTCCCGCGGCGGCGGTGGTCACCTGGCTGTTCTTCCTGCACCTGCGCATCCTCGACGAGCACAAGGACTACGAGGACGACCTGCGGGCCTTCCCGGACCGGTTGCTCTCGCGGGGGGTGGTCACCCTGGGGCTGCTCCGCCGGGTGGAGGCGGGGGCGCTCGGGGCCTCGGTGCTCCTCGCGGCCACCCTGGGCCTGCCCGCGCTGCTGGCGTGGGGGGCGACCCTAGCCTTCTCGGTGGCCATGCGCTTCGAGTTCGGCGTGGGGCGGTGGCTCCGAGAACACCTCGTCGTCTACGCGCTCACCCACAACCCGGTGGTGGCCGGGCTCGCCGTGTTCCTGTACCTCGCGACCGGCGCCCGCTGGGAGTGGGCCGACCTGTGGTTCGTCGCGGTCGCCTCCCTCGGCAGCCTCGCCTTCGAGCTCGGGCGCAAGATCCGGCTCCCGGAGGAGGAGTACGCGGGCGTGCCCTCCTACACGACGGAGCTGGGGCAGGCGGGGGCACGGGCGCTGCTTGGGGGCACCTACGTGCTGCTGTGGGCAGCCGTCTCGGGCCTGTTGTACGCGCTCCGCCTGGGCGATCCGTGGCCGCCGCTGATCGGGCTCCTCTGTGTGGCCCCCGGGCTGCTCTCGACGGTGGGCGCACAGCCGGCCAAGCGGGTCGAAGGCGCCGCATCCGTGGTGCTGCTGCTGGGGTTCGTGGCCTGTGGCGCCGGCGCCTGGGTCACGGCGTGAACGCGCCCGTCCTCGCGGGGCACGAGGCGCTGCGGTAGCGTCGGGCGGGAGGGTCATGCGCACATGGGTCCGTCAACAGGGTGACCTGGTCGCTCGCGGGGCTCCGGTGGACGAGGTGGGCGGCAAGGCTCGGGGGCTCGTGCAGCTCGCGGGGCTCGAGTGCCCCGTGCCGCCCTTCTTCGTGCTGACCACCGCGGCCTGGGAGGCGTCGGGGGGCGGGCAGGGCCCGCCCGAGCACGTCGCGCCCGAGGTGCGCGAGGCGCTGGCCCAGGCCCTCGTCGACCTCGGGCCCGGTCCCTACGCGGTGCGCTCCTCCGCGGTGGTCGAGGACCCCGCGACCGCCTCCTGGGCGGGGCAGTTCGACACCGTGCTGGGCGTCGAGGCGGCGGAGGTGTTCGAGGGGGTGCGGACCTGCTGGGCGTCGGCCGCCGGGGAGCGGGCCCGGGCCTACGCGGAGAGCCGCGGGCTGCGCACGGGCGCGATGGCGGTCGTGGTGCAGCGGATGGTGGTCGGGCAGGTGAGCGGCGTCGGCTTCTCGCGCACCCCCGAGGACCCCGAGCGCGCCCTGATCTGGGCCGGGCTGGGGCTGGGCGAGGGGGTCGTGCAGGGGCTCGTCCCGTGCGACACCTACCGGGTCGACCGGCGCGGACGGGTCGAGGCGGAGGTCGCCGACAAGGACGAGGAGACGGTGCTCCTGGGCGCCGAGGTCCGCGCCCGGCCGGTCACCGGCGAGCGTCGCGAGAGCCCGGCGCTCTCCGAGGGGCTCGTGCGCGACCTCGCCGTGTGGTGCTTCCTCCTCGAGGAGGAGCTGGGCGGCGCTGTGGACGTCGAGTTCACCGTGGACGCGGGGCGTCCCTGGCTCGTGCAGGTGCGTCCGGTGACCGTGCCCGTGCCCTACGGCCGACGCCTGCTGTGGGACAACTCGAACATCGTCGAGAGCTACAGCGGGATCACGACCCCGCTCACCTTCTCCTTCGCGTCGAGCGCCTACACCATCGTCTACCAGCTCTTCTGCCGGGTGATGGGGGTGGACGAGCGCACGATCCGCGAGAACGAGCCGACCTTCCGGCGGATGATCGGCCTCGTGCGGGGGCGGGTCTACTACAACCTCAACGCCTGGTACCGCGTGCTCTCGCTGCTGCCGGGGTTCCAGTTCAACCGCGAGGCCATGGAGACGATGATGGGCGTCTCCGAGGTGGCCTCGGACGAGGACGCCGGACCGGCGCCCCCGCGGTGGCTGGAGGGGCTGCGGCTCGCCCGGCTCGGCGGGCACCTCCTGTGGCGGCTGGCGCGATTGGAGCGCGACGCGGCGCGGTTCCAGGCGGTCTTGCACGAGACCCTGCGCACCTGCCGCGCCCTCGATCTCGACACCCTGGAGCCTGCGGAGCTGCTGCGGGTCTACGAGGAGATCGAGCAGAAGCTGCTGTGGGCGTGGACCCCGCCGCTGGTCAACGACTGCTTCTGCATGATCTTCTACAAGGCGCTGGAGAAGCGGTGCCAGGCGGTCACCGGCGATCCGGCCACCCAGCTCCACAACCGGCTCGTGGCCGGCGAGGGGAGCCTGGCCTCGGCCGCGCCCGCCGTGGAGCTGCTGGAGCTGGCGCGGCGGGTCCGCGGGGTCGACGCGCTGCGGGTGGTGCTCACGAGCGACCGGCCGGATGCCGAGATCCTCGACGAGGCCCTGCGCTCCGAGCTGTTCCGCGAGGGGTGGGAGGCGTGGATGGAGCGCTACGGGGACCGCTCCCCCGACGAGCTGAAGCTCGAGGCGCCCAGCCTGCGCGACACCCCGGGGTTCGTGCTGGACACCCTGCGGGCCTGGATGCGCGACGACGCTGCGGTCCGCGACTTCGGCGGGGCGGAGCGGGCCGAGCGCGAGGCGGCCGAGGCCGAGGTGCACCGGTTGCTCGGCGCCGACGGCGACCCGCGCACCTGGGGGCGGCGGCTCACCTTCGAGTGGATGCTCGGGCAGGCGCGGCGGCGGATCGCGATGCGCGAGTCCCTGCGCCTGGAGCGCACCCGGATCTTCGGGCTGGTTCGGCTGATCTTCCGCGCCTTCGGGGCGCGCTACGCCGAGGCCGGGTACCTCGACGCCCCCGAGGACGTGTTCTGGCTCACCGTCGACGAGGTGCTCGGCTTCGCCCGCGGCACGACGAGCAGCACCGACCTGCGCGGCCTCACCGCGGTCCGGCGCGCCGAGTTCGAGCGCTACCGGGCGATGCCCGAGCCCGCGGAGCGGTTCTACACCTGGGGCGCGGTCCACCTGGGGAACGTGTTCGCCGGGTCGCAGCGGCGCGAGGCGGTGCCCGACGGCGACGAGATCACCGGCACCCCGTGCGCTCCGGGGCAGGTGGTGGCGCCCGCGCGCGTGGTCACCGATCCGCGCGCGGTGCCGGACCTACGCGGAGCGATTATCGTCGCCCACCGGACCGATCCGGGCTGGGTTTCGCTGTTCCCGACCGCCTCGGCGGTCGTCGTGGAGCGGGGGAGCCTGCTGTCGCACTCGGCGGTCGTGGCCCGGGAGCTCGGGTTGCCCGCGGTGGTCGGGGTGCGCGGGCTGCTCGACTGGGTGAAGGACGGGGAGACCCTGGGTGTCGATGGGGTCTCGGGGCGGGTGTGGCGCGTGCGCGACGAGCCGGCGGATGGCTGACGCGAACGCGCCCCTGGCCGCGCGCCTGAACTACGCCCAGTGCTGCGAAGACGGGGGGATCCTGGGCGAGGCGCTCGTGGCGGATACGGTGCTGATGCCGGCGCTCCTGGTCACCCTCGAGCCGAAGCTGTGAGCGCGCCCGGGCTCCGCGTCAGTCTTCGAAGGCCGGCTGCACCCACCACCCGGCCCCCTGGGCGCGGGCGCGCAGGTCCGCGTCGCCGCGGTCGATGAGCAGGGCGTGCTCGGCCTGTTCCAGCATCTCGAGGTCGGTCTCCGCGTCGCCCACCGCCAGCGCGGGCGTTCGGCCGATCTCGGCCTCGATCGCCTGTACCTTGCCCTCCCGGTAGGTGGGGGGACCCTCGAGGTCGGGCTGGAGCACGCCGTCGGCGCCGGCGGGCGGGGACATCCCCACCACGCGAGCCGCCGAGATGCCGTAGCGCTGCGCGGCGACCTCGACCAGCGTCGCCTGGCTCGCCGAGACGTTCCACACGTCCCACCCGTAGCGCTGGAGCACCCACATCAGCTCGCGCATCTCCGGGCGCTCGGCGAGGGTGCCCGCGGCGAGGCCACCCGACCACAGGTGCCAGGCCAGCGTGCGCAAGGCGGTCTCGGTGCGTCCCGCGACCGCTTCGGCGCACCAGATGTAGGCGGCGCGCTTGCCGTGCTCGGCGATCATCGCCTCGTAGTGGGCCAGGCGGTGGCCCCCGTCGGCGGCGTCGAGCCACGCGAGGGCGGCCTCGCCCACGTCGCCCCGGATGCAGGTGTTGTCCCAGTCGAGCACGCACACGGGTGCCTCGCCCTCGTGGGGTGCGGTGATCAGGCGGAGCAGGGCGGTGCGGACATCGGCGTTCCAGCGGCCGCCGAGGAGGCCGCCCGGCGGTGGTGGGGCCCGGTGCGTCATCCCATGCGGTCCACGATCTGCTGGGTCAGCTCGTCGTAGCGCTCCTGGAGCGCGTCGACCGACCCGCGGAGGTGCTCGTGCTCGGCCTTCAGGGCCACCACGAGGTCGTCCAGCTCCGCCTTCACGCCGCGCGCCTTGTCGAGCAGCTCGTCGGCGTGGGCCGGGTCGGGGGTGTCGGGCACCTCGAGCGGTGCGGGGTGCGGCACGTCCAGGCGCAGCTCTGCGAGGAGACCGTCGAGGGTGCTCACGAGGTCGCGCGCGACGAGCGCCGCGCGCCAGGCGGCCGCGCCCGGCAGGGCCATCTCCTCGCGGATCATGTCGTCGAGGCGCTCCGCGAAGCTCGACACCACCTTGTAGGCGGGCTCGACGCCCTTCAGCCGGTGATGGAGCGGATCGAGGCGCGAGCGGGCCTCGGCGCGGTCGTTCGCGAGTCGCTGCAGCTCGGCGACCTGCTCGGAGTACTTCGGATCCTCCAGCAGGTGCCCCTGCTGGTGCTGGAGCTGGTGCAGGGCGCCCGAGCGCCGCTCGGCGTCTTCGACGATCGGCTGCAGGAGCTGGCTGGCCGACTCCATCTGCTGCCGGCGCATCCGAAGCTGCTCCAGCAGCTCCTGGGTCGGGCGCGGGCCGATGGTCGGCAGGTCGGCGAGGGCGGACCAGCGCTCGCTCATGGCCTCGACCAGCTCCCCTCCGGGGATCGTCACGTCGGTGGACGGCAGGCTCGCGGCCTGCCGCTGGAGCACGCCCAGGGAGGCGATGACCGTCTGGACCTGCTGGTAGTGCACCGTCGCGTCCTGTGCCTCCTCCGCGAGACGTCGGGCCTCGCGGATCTCCTCGACGAGCGGCAGCTCCATGTCCTCTCCGATCCGGGCGGCGATCATGCCCCGTGCGGGCCTGCTTCGCCAGCGTCCACGTCGAACATGTGCTCGAAGAACCGGTAGTGGTCCCCGTCCATCCCCACGCGTCCGTACACGGCAACGGCCGCGGTGTTCCGGCGGTCCACGTACAGGCGCACACCGGCGGCTCCGGCGCGGCGGGCCCGGCGGAGCACTTCGTCGTACAGGGCCCGGTAGACGCCCTGACCGCGGTGCGCCGGTGCCACGTAGACGCTCTGGATCCACCACACCTCGGCGGCTCGCCAGTCCGACCACTCGGTGGTGATCATGAGCTGCCCCACCGGCTCGCCCCCGATCTCGGCGCGCAGGTAGCGGGCGCGATCGGCCTCGAAGGCGAGGCGGGCGCCGAGCCGGGCGGTGTCGGGGTCCAGCGCGAGGTCTTCGGTCTCCTGCGCCATGGCGACGTTCCACGTGGCGATCGCGTCCGCCTCCTCGGGCCATGCGTCGCGGATCGCGAGGGTCGCCCAGGCGGCGCGGAGGGCGGCCTTGTCCACCTTGCCCATCGCGTTGCGCGGGAGCGCCTGCATCCGCCGCACGGCTCGGGGACACTTGTAGGGGGCGAGGCGCTCGCGGCACCAGGCGAGGATGGCGGGCGCCTCGACGGAGGGGTCGGCGACCATGGCGGCCACGGGGCGCTCTCCGAGGTCGTCGTCGGCCAAGCCGCACACGGCGGCCTCGGCGACGAGGGGGTGGTCGAGGAGCGCTGCCTCGACCTCGCGCGGGTACACGTTGAAGCCGCCGGAGAGGATCAGCTCGGTGCGGCGGCCGGCGA
>Ga0114931_10001237_pt1 | contig 32535 bp, 23 predicted proteins | sample 2SBtaG_FD_89579 | JGI IMG/M metagenome (GOLD analysis project Ga0114931, IMG submission 89579) | Deep subsurface microbial communities from Kolumbo volcano to uncover new lineages of life (NeLLi) - 2SBTROV14_V59a metaG | ecosystem: Environmental > Aquatic > Marine > Volcanic | place: Kolumbo...
ACAAAAATAAAAGATGATAAAATAACAATTGATAAACTTGAAAAATACATCAACAAAATATCTCCTGACAGAGTTTATACCCATTCTTTTGAAGATACGCATCAAGACCACAGAAATCTATCTAGAGCAACGCTTTCTGCGGCAAGACGAGTCAATAAAATATTATTTTATGAATCTCCAAGTTCGGAAATAAACTTTGTGCCGAACTTTTTTGTGGACATAACTGAGTTTATAAACAGAAAAATAGACTGTCTCAAAATATTCGGAAGTTTGTCCGACCTGGGTGAAAGAAGATATCTCGAAATAAATGCAATAAAAGGAGGCGCATTTTTCAGAGGATATTAAGCGAATGTAGAATATGCCAAAGCATTCAAAGTATTCAGGTTTTTGGAGAATTAGGAATGAATGAAATAAGCGAAGAATCATTAAAATTTCTTATAACATCAAGACTTCTAGATGCATCTAACTCGAGCGTTGAAGGAAGTTACTTTTCAAACAGAGTTTTAATACCTGACAATGATAATATAATTGCTAAAAATCCAGAATCAATTATTGTAAAGGAAAACACAATTAATCTTGTGCATGAAAAGGAAAGTTATAATAAAAAAGTGGAGAAGATTTGGAACGAATTTAAGAAAACAGAAAAGGGGAAATATGCATTTTCAGGACCAATCATCATTGTAACAGAATATAAGATAAATGTTGAAGGCAGAAATGAAATTCAACTTTCTCTAGGTCTAAAATCCTATGCAGATTTCTGGGCAACATATTCTCCCGAGTTTAGTGCCAATGAAAAAAATAGAACTTACAGTCTTGGAACAAGCTCAATTGTAAAATCAGCTGACGATTCTTTTATTTTTGGAGTACGTTCTAAGAACATATCTTCCGCTGGAGGAAAATATGAACCTATAGGAGGTTTTCTTGACATATCAAAGCTAATAAACAAAGATGAAGACAAAATTATAAGGAATAGTATGAAAGATGGATGTTATGTAAAAAAAATTCTTTCAAATTTTAGATTCTATGCTGCCGGCTTTCGGGTAATTTCAGACCTTGAAAATAACATACAAGATGCATTTCTGACAGAAAAATATGAGGAACTGGGAATAAGTTCTCCTGATATAAAGAATGTTTCATATCTTGCGTTTACGAGAATGGATTTATATCAAAACTTCAATATTTATATGGTTGTTGAGTCAAATCTTGAATCAGGAAAAATACTTGAAAAAAACACTACAAAAGGAGATGGAGAATTGAAGGCGTTTAGCGTTCCTATATCTAAAATGGATGAATTCGTCAAAAACAATAAACAAGACATAACGCCCACACTAAAATCAATTCTAAAAGCATATTACACTTAAATACATGAAAAATGTTTTAAAATATGGAATATTTTCATATAATTATGATTGTTATGATTCACCAGCCAAATTATCTGCCTTAATTAGGTTTCTTTGAGAAAATGTCTAATGCAGATATATTCATAATATACGACAACACACAGTATAAGACTGATGATTGGCAGAACAGAAACAAAATAAGAACAAAGGAAGGAAGTATTTGGCTTACAATTCCTGTAAGATACTCTTTTGGAGACAATATAAATGTTGTAAAAATTGCTAATCCGGCAATACTTAAAAAACACTGGAGATCTATTCTTGCTAATTATTCAAAAGCTCCTTTTTTTGAAAAATATAAAAAACAGTTTGAAGAAATATATAGTAAAAATTGGGAAAATTTATGTGAATTAAATGTTGAATTAATACGCATGTGTGCAAAAATATTGGGAATTAAAACAAAAATAATTCTTGCTTCAGAATTAATGGATTTGAAAACAAAAGGTCCTCAGGCACTTTTGGATATGCTTAAGGAAATAGGCGCTTCAAAATATATTTCGGGAGTTGATGGAAAGAAATATTTAGATTTGAAAGAATTCGAAAAAGAAAATATAGATGTTGTTTTTCAGGACTACAAATATCCAGAATATAATCAAGTATACAAAGGTTTTGAACCGTACATGTGTATTATTGATTTAATATTCAATGAAGGCCCAAAAAGTCTTAAAATTCTTAGAAATGAGTAATTTAAATAATTTCAGCAAATTTGTCAATATTTTTATTCCAATCAAATTCTTTCATTATTTTTTTTTGAATATTAGTTCCAAAATATCTTCTTTTTTTTGCATCTTGTAACTTAAGTATTTGTGTTCTAAGTTCATTTACGTCTTTTGGTTTTATCAATATTCCTTCATTTTTACTTGATATTATTTCAGTTGTTCCACCAACATCCGTTGCTATTACAGGTAATCCAAAGGCACCTGCTTCAAGAATGCATGTTGGTAGACCTTCTGAATATGATGGATTGACAAATATGTCAGAGACACTCAAGTATTCTATTATTTTATCTCTTGAAAGTCTTCCCGGAAAAACAGATTTTAGCTTGTACTTTTTTGCAAGGTTTTTAAGGTTATTTTCGAAAGGTCCGTCGCCAATTGTAACAACTGTTACATCTTTCATATCTTTTATTGCTTCAAAAGTGTCGTGTAATCCTTTTGCATATATGAGTCGTCCAATTCCGTTGAGAATTACTAAGTTTTTTTCAGGAATATTAAGTCTTTGTCTAAGATTATTTTTTTTAGGTCTAAATTTTTCTACATCAATAGAATTATGAATTACTTTTGTTTTTCTTGCGCCAAGTTTTTTTGCAAAATTTGCACAAGGTTTCGATATTCCTACCACTAAATCAGCACCTCTGAAAATAATTCTTCCAGCGGTTTGATCATAAACCCATGCAAGAAATGTTACGAGAGGATTTTTGTGAATTACGTGAACATTTCCATGCTCTATATGTATAAATTTTGCATTTTTATTGTGTTTTTTTATTTTTTTAGAATACTTAAATCCTAAATAACTCGTCGTGAAAAAACGCGTATTTGTAATTATTGCATCATATTTTTGAGACAAAATGTTTTTGAGGATTTTTTTATATTTTTTGTTGAATTTAGGAAGTGTATAAGTTTTTCCCAGTATACTTATTGAAGGTAATCGATATATTGTTATTCCTTGATAAGTTTCTTTTTCTTTATTTTCTGACAAATTATATGTCAGAACATCAACGTCCATTCCCTTTTTTGCAAGTTTTGTAGACAGGTCTAAGGCGAAGTTCTCTAGACCCCCCTTATATGGGTGGAAGTGTGCAGCCATTAAAAGAATTTTTTTATTTTTCATTTTGTTTTTTTATTTTTAAGGTGTTTGTAAGAGGAAAAACACATCATTTTTAAAAACTAATCCGAATTTTTCACTTATTATTTTTTGAAGCACATCATTTGTTTCATTCACACCCATTTTTATTGCACAAGTTGTGTCAATTATAAGAAAGTTAATGTTTCTGTCTTTTAAGGTCTGTGAAATTGATAGATTCTCATTCATTATTTTTTTGTAATTATTTTTTAATGATGTGAGTTCATCATCCTGAAACTTAATTGCCATATTTACACTTGCAGGTTTCATATCATCCGAGCAAAGAGCATATACAGGAGTATTTGCAGGAAGTTTTTTCATCATTGAAAGGTATCCTTGTAACTCTAAAGGAGAATTCCATTCAGGTCCATATGGCCACGAACTATTCTGAACAGTGTATTTTGGAATAAAACTAGTAAAAACAACTCCAATAATGAATGCAAGTATTATCGCATATTTTATTTGCTTTGAATTTATGCTGTTAAGTAAAATACCCCCGCCTATTGTTGTAATAATTACTACACCTATCGAAAAATATGCCCACAATCTATGTGGAACAAATTTATATGGAAATGCATTTCCTTCAAGCATAATCATTACGATAACAGTCCATATAAGTGTTGCAAAAATTATTCCGGTATTGTCTTTGTTTTGCTTTTTTAGCGACCTATATTTTAAAATCAAAACAATAGTACTTAGCAGAAAAATAATGAATAAGACAGCGCCAACACCAACTGGTTGGTCTATTTTATTTCCTAAAGGTGCATTTAAAAAATCTTTAAAACTATATATTACTCCTCCAGAACTATCATTGTCAATTCCTCCCGGAGCATTCAAAAACATGCTGAACCCAAGAACTTTTTCGCTAGTTTGGACACCATATTTTGCTATTGCAGGAGTCCAGAATAATTGAGATAAAAGTAAACCAATAATAACAATTATGAATATAGTCTTTGCCTTATTTAAATCTTTTATATTTATTAAAAACATTATTCCGAGCAATACCGCAAATATTCCTGAAGTTATTGGTTGAATCAAAAATACGCTTGAAATTACTATTCCTGCAAGAATTACTGAACTCCAATCAAAATGCTTGAAATCCAGGAGTTTTGATTTTCTCTGATTTTCTTTATTGTTTTTTTCATAGGCATAAACCAAAAAGTATATTGCAGGAAGTATCATTGTTGTTGCATAGCTTGCAGCGAATATGAAATGACTGACATACGAGTTTATTGCAAGTAGCAAAAACGCTGCCATGGCTCCTTTTGCAGAGCTCTCAGTGATTTTTTTAACTGCAAAAAATATGAAGAATATTCCAAGACTTATTATGAGTGCATTAAAAAATTTGAGAGTCCAAATCATGTCATAATCACTTAATGCAACGTGAATGCTCATCAAAGAAGAATAAAACGGGGGGTAAGGTTCCAAATAGTGCGTTATTCTGGCGTTTTCTTGTGTACTGAAAGTTCCTGTTTCAGAAATGTATTTTGCTGCTTCAGCATGAGATAAAGGGTCTCCATCTTCCAGATAAGGATATTTGAAAGAGCCACCAGCATATGTGACTATTGATGCAAAAAATATTACAATAACTATAAGAAAATATATGTGTTTTTTTTGAAATTTAATATTTTTTATATTCAAAGATATTTTTTTTGTTTTGATGAGATATCTTACAAGATTTGTGACTGGAATAATTGCGGATATGAGCAGAAGAGGTAGCCAAAGTATGAGGTGAAATACATTCAAAATTATTGTAATTAAGGGAAATGAAGCTAGTCCTATTCCTATTTTCATAAGAAAATCTTCACAGAATTCTTTTCCTTTGAATTTTAGTATGTGAGCTATTGATTCTCCCAAAAAATACATAACAATTACGAAGTATAATATTGCTAAAAATCGCATATGTGCACCCCCCAGCTATTTGTTAGAAATAAGTCAGTTATATATGTTTCTATTGTCGTGGAGATTCAATTAGTTGTTTAAGTGAAAGCTTTTGTAGTAATTCATGAATCTTTCCTCATTTGTATAGCCCAAGGTAGATGAATGTATATAATCATCATTTTGTATTAATATGTTTAGAAATTTGGTTTTTTTCTTCAGGTTTTCAGGAAATTGTTGTTTTAATCAACTATTCTGTATGAATTAAAGTATCTTCTCATCTTGCGCCATTCTTCTATTTTAACGCTAGAAACCTTAAAATATCTATCTATATGAAATGTTGCTTTCTTACTCATATCTATGCAATGGTCTGTGTTGTTGTAATTATATAATCCCTGTCTTCCAAGGGTGATAAGATTGTCAAAGCTGTCAAGATAGCTTAGAACAACTTTGAGGTTTCTCCGATATCTTGTATCATAAACAGGATACACTCGTTTTGCCTTTCTGACAACAAATTCTTCTATATCTTTTTCTTGTACTATTCCCGTCTTCTCTAGGTCTTCAATTACACGTCTGTAATGATATTCAGGATCAGAATTAAAAAGAAGTCCATTTGGGTCTGCAGGTATTTCAGCAGTTAATATTGCCTTTCCCTCCTCAACCATATTCGGACTAAAACTATTATGCTCTGATACTCTGCTAAAAATGTATTCTCGTTCAGGAAAGAATACCCAGTTATCTTTCATCACTTTTGGTTTGTTGACAATTAAATATACAAGAATCAAACCTCTATACTTCAGATTATTTGCTGCTTCCATGACATATTTTGGAGGTTTGGGGCTCATTGTCGAAAGTAAATCTGTGAGATAAATTGTTGATGCTAAGAAATCTGTTTTTTGTGTGATTTTTCTTCCGTTTTTTTTGTAAATTACACTTTCAACCTTATTTTTTTTGGTTTTTATTTGTGCTATTGTTGAATCTGTATTTATTTTGCCCTTATTTTTTTGAATATTTTTTTTGAATTGTTCACTAACAAATCCAATTCCTCCTTCTTCAGGATAAAAAAAGTATTTTGCACTTAGTTCACGTCCTTGAGAATCCTTTCCTTTTCCTGAACCAAGCATTTCTAGTACATTTGGAACTGGTACTCTTTTTCTCCCAAGCTCTTCAGATAATCGCGTTGGAGGACCCCAAACTTTTTCTGCAGTTCCTTTGAAAATGAGTTTATATGCAGGTTTTCCAAATCCTTTGATAAAATATTGTTCGTAAGTTTTTGGTTTAGCTCTTGAAAAAAAGTTTTTGAATGTTGTCCAGGCAAATCCAATTCCCAAACTCAAGCTCTTGAAGGGGTTTATACTGAGAACTATTTGAAATATTTGTACAGGAAAATCAAACATTTTACCTAATAAAAACAAACTGTTTCTTTTTTTTACTCTCAGAAGCTTTTTTGGTTTTGCTATTTTATGAAATTCTTCTATAATGTGAGGTATTTGTGAATAAATTTTATGTGGTCCAAAGTCTAAAATATTTTTTTTGTATTTGAAACTTTTAGCCATACCTCCTACACTTTGAGTCTTTTCTATGATTGAAACATCGTATTTTTTATCAGATAAATAGCTACCTAACGAGACTCCTGTTATTCCTGCACCTAAGATAGTTACATTTTTTGTCATTCTTATTTTTTCCTCGCTACAACTAATGTCTGTCCAATCCAATAACTGACTTGTTTATCTTTCCATCCAAGAGTTTTTATCATTATTTTTCCTATTTTTTGGAGAAATTTACTGTATGCTCCAGTTCTGAAAATGAGATATCCGAATGCAAGACTTTGAAAGTGCGGCTTAATTTTTTTAACTTTAAATCCATGTTTATTAAGCATAATTCTGATTGTTCTTGGAGTAAAATAGTAAAGGTGAACTGATAGTAGAAACATCCATTTTCGTTTTAGAACTCTTGCTATCCAGCTTCCAATATCAGGATAGTTAACTACCAAAAGACCTTTTGGTTTAAGAATTCTATTGACTTCATCTAGTGTTTTTGCTGCATCAGGCACGTGTTCTAAAACATCCCATAAAGTTACAACATCAAAATAATTGTCTGGATATTTATTTGCAAATATGTCTCCTGGTTTAATATCTATGCCGTAATGTTTTTTACCCCATTTTGCCATCCATTTATTTGGTTCAACTCCGTGCACATCCCATCCATTTTTTTTTGCTACATACAAAAATGACCCGCCAGCAGTACCGATGTCAAGTAATTTTCCTTTTCTAGGTTTGAATTTATTTATTAATTTAAGTTGTTTTGCAAAGGTTATTTCTCTTCCCTTTGCTTGACCTACGTGAGTTTCATCAGTTCCCTCAGAATAACCTTCAAGAATGTATTTTCCCTTTATTCTAGGGTTTACATATACAAAGCCACATTTTTTACATTTTACTATTTGGTCAATGAGAGTTTCATCCCCAGCAGCTCTAAATTTTTCTATTAAATCTTTTTGGGTTTCATTCTCATATTTTGCTTTGTATAGAACTTTGTAATTATTTGATCCGCAAAGATTGCAGGGTAAGTGCTCAAACATATGTTGTATATCAGGTCTCAATAATCTCCCTCCGTGGACACAAGAAAAAACTCTTTACTATTTAAGAGTTGTTATTTTTTCTTGTATACAAAGAGTTGATTGACACCCAATTGAAATCTTTTGTATTTCATCAGTTTTAGATCTTTTCCTGTATATTTGTTCATTAATTTTAGATTAAAGTAAGTTTCGTGGACATGTTCAACTTCTTGTCCACTTAATTGTTCGGATCCTCTGTCTAAGAAAAATAATATTGATTCAACTACTTTTTTTGGGGTTGTCATTATCAATAAACCGTCTTTTTTAAGCATTCTTGAGCATTCATGTAGTATTTCTTTAGGATGTTTGAGATGTTCTATTGTTGCTATCATTGTTATGTAATCAAAATGATCACTTGGCAAATTAACTTTCTTTACAAGGGTTACTCCTTTGGTTTCTTTAATTTTCAGTTTTTTATTTTTTACAGTCATGTGTAAAGATCTGTATTCGTATATACCTATTCTTTCTTGGCATTTTGCATGTTTTAGCAAATATCCATTTCCACATCCGATGTCAAGTATTCTTTCTTTGGGTTTTACATATTTAAGGGCTTTTTCTATTCTGTGTTTTATTGCCCAAGGTATTATATATCTTCCCAAAATTGTTAATTTATTTTTATTTTCTACAATTTCCATTTTTCACCAATTATATTCTATATCTAATGAGAGTCCATACTGCTTGAACTCCGTCTTTCCAATTTATCTTTTTTCCTTCTTCAAAGGTTCTAGGTCTATAAGTTATTGGGACTTCATGTATTTTATGTCCTTTTTTTAGTATTTTTGCTGTTATTTCAGGTTCCCATTCAAATTTATTTCCCTTTAATTTTATTGTTTTTAGGAGTTTTGCATTAAAAACTTTGTAACAAGTGGGTTCGTCTGTTATTCTAGAGCCATATAATATGTTTGTGGCTCGTGTAATTATTCTTCCACCTAAATATGCTAAGTGATATGCATTATTATGTCTTTTTTGCATTCTTTTCAGGAAGCTCATATTTCTTCTTTTTTGTATCTCAGAGAGAAACCTTGAACCATAGACAACTTTGGTCTTTCCTTCTAAAATTGGTTTTACAAGAATAGGATATTCATTAGGGTCATATTCCATGTCTGCATCCTGAATTATAATAATATCTCCTTTTGCCTCTTTAAATCCTCTTCTTACAGCCGCACCTTTCCCCATGTTTTTGGGTTGTTCAAAGAATTTTATTCCTTCTATTTTTTTTACAATCTGAGCCGTTTTATCCTTGCTACCATCGTTAACAACAATTATCTCCATATTCATATTAACCGGTTTTAGATTTACGTTTTTTACAATTGTAAGTACTTCTTTAATTGTTTCTTCTTCGTTGTATGCAGGCATTACGACTGATAGTAGTTTCTTTTTTTTAGTCATGTTAATATCACTGTTTTATTTTTTTGAATGTTAAGTGAGTTTTTATTATTCTGTAAATTGTCATTTCATATTTTGTTTTAAATCTTCTTCTTAAAAAATCTGTTCCATGTCGAGTTGTCTTTATAGGATGTCTAGTCATTTTTGTGAAAAGAAATGTTTTTAGTATTTTAAATCTCCATTTTAGTAAATGCTTGTATTCTTTTCTCCATTTTGGCGAAAATGTCAGTTTTGAAATATCTGTATACGCTGGCGCGATTTTATCAAATGTTGCGCTTCCCGGAACAGGAGTCATTATGAATAATGCAACTTCATCAAGGCCTACTTTTGTTAGTGCTTTAACATATCTTCTGGTTAATTCCAAATCTTTATCTGTTTCTCCCGGAAAACCAATAACTATGCATGCCTGACTTACAATTCCCAGTTTATGCATTTTCTTAACTTGTTCTAATGCCTGTGCATGATTGAAGTATTTTCTCATAAGTTTAAGAACTCTTGGTGAACCTGATTCTGGAGAAATGGATATATAATCAAAACCTGCTTTTGCCATCCAGTCTATTGTTTCCAAATCAAAAGTCTCCGCCTTTGTGCCCGCAGCAAATTTCAAGGATAATTTTAGTTTTCGTTTCATTATTTCTTTGCATATATCAACAATTCTGTATCTGTTGACAGTAGGATTTAAGTCCTCTAAATGAAATTCTTTAACTCCATATTTTTTTGAGTTAATTTCCAATTCGTCAACAAAACTTTTTGCGTTTCTAGGTCTCCATTTCTTCTCGTTTGTAGAGGGAACGACGCAGAATTCACAAATTAAGGGACATCCTCTTGATGAAAGAATAGGCAAGTATTTTTTGTTGCTTAAAGGTGCATGGGCATATCCAAGTTTCCAGTAATTTTTTATATTTACTAAGCTCCAGTCCGGAAATGGAAGTGCATCAACATCTTGATATACTATTTTTGGATTGATAATTATTTTTTTGGTTTTTTTATCTTTCCAGATTAATCCATCAACATCTTTTTCTTTTATTTTTCCTTTAAGTAGTTCTAAGAAAGACATTATTCTTGGTTCACTCTCACCTGCAAGAACATAATCGGCGCCATTTTTTAGAAAATCTTTGTAAGCGTGCTGTAGTGAATATGCTGTTACTGCCTGAGTATTTTCCACAATTAGCACAGGCATATTATTTGTCTTAATATTTTTTTTAATTTCAATTAGAATATCTAATAAACTTTGATGTGCGTAAACTTGTGCGGCGTAAAGAATTATTAATTCTGTTTTTTCCTCAATTTTATTTACCACATCAAGAGGTGTGATTCCTTGAAACAAGAAGTCTCCTTTTTCATAAACCTGAAAAGGTTTTTCGGAAAATGAATCTATAAATTGTATTTTTTGTTTTTTTTTATCCCTTAGATATGTTGCTAAATACACTAAACTAATTGGGATGTATGGAATGCCAGTTCCTGCGACATCGCCCTTTTGAGAAACTATGTTAGGGCTTATTAAACTTATTTTCATTTTTTCTTTTTAGATGAACTTTTTTGTGTAGCAATTTTTCTTACAAGTTCTTCTGTTTTTTGGTTTGTTTTTTTGACTGTGACATACATGTGAAATATTACAACTGAAAAGAATGTGAATCCTGCCATTACAATAAAGTCTGCAGTTCTTTCTATTTGTAATGCTTCCATTACGCCGTATGCAGTTTCAGGCCTTCCAATTAATACAAGTGTTCCAATCCATACTGCAAGCCAAAGAAAAAAACTTTTTACACTATAATTTCCTCTCTTATAGTACACATATGTAAGATATATCATTACTAATGAAAAAAGTATTCCGATTATTTGAACTCCTGCTATCATATTCTTCCTCCGAATAACTTAAATTTAAGTATGTTTATAAAGATTTTTATTCCATCAAAAATTGTTGTTCCTTTAAAATTATCAAGGTAAATTGTGTGTATTTTTATTTCAGAATATTTCAATTTGTTTTTCGCTACATTTGCTATCATTTCACTTTCCATACTATAATCATTTGCCTTCCATTTTATTTTTTTGTATGTACTTGATGTAAAGCATCTGAATCCTGATTGTGAATCCTTGATTTTTATGCCGTTAATAATAAATGTTGCCTGATTGATAAACCAGTTTCCAAACTTCATAACAAAAGGCATATTATTGTCAATCTTTCTGTAACCAAAAACTATGTCTGATTTTGTCTCTTTTAACATGTTGATTATATCAGGAACATCTTCAGGTTTATGTTGTCCATCTGCATCCATAAGGACTATTATTTTAGCACCAGAAGTAATCGCAAATTCGCAGCCTGTCTTCGCAGCTCCACCCTTACCAAGATTTATTACGTGTCTGAGAGTTATTGCTCCTGCTTTTTTTGCTACTTCTTCGCTCAAGTCCTTACTGCCATCATCTACAAATATAACCTTTTTGAAATTCATCCGTTTTAATGTTTTTATAACGTTTCCGACACGTTTTTCCTCATTATAACCTGGTATAACTATAAATACATTATCTGTTTTTGTTGAATTTTGTTTTTTCATTTTTACAACGACAAAAGGGTGATTCCAAACACAATAAATATTAGTCCAATCCACTTATTTATATTCATTTTTTCTTTTAAAACAATCACTGATAGTGCAATTATGAAAAAATAATTTATTGCAGTTATAGGGTATAGGAAACTCAGTTCATTTGTTTGTAATAACCAAATAAAAATTACTGAAACTCCCAAATATAATAAAACTCCTATTATTATATAAAGATTAATAATTTTTAGTATTATTGTTGATATTTTTTGTTTTAGAGAACCTATTTTCTTTGATCCGATTTTGAGAAGTAACATTCCTAGCGAGGAAAAAAATGTTAACAAAATCATTATTAAAATAGTCGTTATTTTATCCATTTTTCAATCCTCTTTTAGAAAATTTCTTTGTCTTTGATTCATCATTTGATGTTTTTTTGGTAATTATAATTATTCCAACAACTATGGAAAGTGTTCCCGCTGTCTTGAGAATTGTTAATGTATTATCAAAAAATATAACTGAGAAAATCAAAACCCAGATATAGCTTAATGACAAAAGAGGGTACAATATTGTCAGTTCTCCTTCCTTTAATCCGAATATAAGTGTAAGAAGCCCTCCTGCATAAGCTATGAATCCTGCCCACATAAAATAATTAAAAAAGATACCATTTATGCTGAATTCAAATGTTTTTGAAGCTAAATTAAAAAGAAGCTGTCCTCCCGCAATGAAAAGTGTTGTGAATAATATAAGTAAAAAACCACTTTTTGTTTTTGATTTCTTAACATTCATATTTTTTCACTCATTTGACTAAGGATTAACTTTCCAGACAATTATTCTTTGTTGTCTGAAATCCCTTCCGTCAAAAACTTTTTCAAAGTGTTTAGTGTATTGTCCTTCCATTAAAAATAGTTTTGTGAAAACAGAACGTGATAATAATGGGTCTGCGATTAAAGACTGATAAGTTCCGGCTTTATTTTTGAATAAGGATACATCATAACCAAAAGTAGAGTTTTCCACAGGATATCTTACAAGACCATTTTCTTCTCCAATAACTATTCCTGAAGGTCTGATTGCATTTTGACCTAATAAATTACCTGAAGTTGCATCAACTGCTCTGACAACAAGAATTGAATCTTCTGGTTTGGTTAAGTTTATTATGCCTCTCCAAAGAATTGTGTTTGCATTTTCTTGCCTTCCAAGACCGATATTATATTCACAAACAACCGCATTTTCATCATCTGGCACTTCTTTACAATTAACAGGTTTTCCTGTTACATAATTTGGCCATGGACTAATCCAGTCATTAGCTCTTCTTTCTGCGTTGTCTTGTGTTCTTATTTTTTGAGATTCAAAATACAATGCTTTTGTTTCGTCAGCTGTCAATCCCAAATCTGACTCTCCTACTGCAATTGCATCATCTAAAGATAATGCTCCAAGTTTATAATAAATATATGCTCTGTTAAAATCCCAGCTTCCAAAGTGTCCCCACACCCCTGCTTTTCCAATCATGTCTTCACTTGTTATATAATACATATCAATTAAATCTTCACAGTGGGATAATTTAAGAACTTCTTCAGCTTGAGTCTCTGTTAAACCTGCATTTATATAAGCTGTTTTTGCATCTTCTCTATCAAGTTTAATTGCGTCTTGCAGAAGTTTTGTAGCTCTGAATTTATCTCCGATATATTTCTCTAGCAAATTATAGCTTTCTTCCTGACCACAATTTAGCATTTTTAAAATATCAATTGATTCATTTTCATCATCTGTTAACAAAGAGCGTCCAATCCAGTAAATTCTTTTTCCTTGGTCTCCACCATCAAATGTCACGCTTCTTTCACTTCTTGCTTCAAACCAGTGTCCGAAATCCCACCAGCTAGATATTATGGCCTTATCTGAACTTTCAGCAATTTTATCAAGTGCAGCTTGCCACGCATCATCAAAGCTTGGAACTTCATTTTTGGCAACTGAATTTGCAGTAACCAACATGGATGGTAATCCTTTCAGAGGAATTATTAGTAATAATAGTATTAATATAACTACGCTAGCTTTAATAATGCCTGATTGAATGTTCATTTTTTTTGCAATTTTTTTCATTCGTTCTCCAGTTAAAGAACCTACAAGCCCTGCAATTCCAAATGCAACAACTGGAGCAAATAAAGCAATAAATCTAACACCTATTAATCCTGCATAATATGTGCTTGCCATCCATACAGCCAGAAGAATTCCGTATATAGGATGTGATTCTCCATCTTTCTTTTTGAATAATAATAGAATTATTCCTATAATTGCAAATGCAACCATCCATGCTCCACCACCTCCACTTATTAGTGCAGATTGGCTTCCAGGATTAAGTTCGGCAACTGTTACGAATACGTTTGGCCAAAGAGGATAATTAAGTCCTTGTCCCACACTTATTCCTTCTGCAGCTCCTTTGAATCCAAGTATGAAATCTACTGGTTGTAGTGGTGTGGATACAAAGTCTGATAGAGATGAACCAACATTTTTCCCAATAAGTGTTCCGTGAAGCACAAAAAATATCATGGATGAAACAATAAATATTCCAATAAATATAAATCCAAGTTTTGAATCATTCAACCATTTAGTTAGTTTGAATTTCTTTTTATCTCTAATTTTATTATTGATTAATTTATAGAGTAAGTATACGCCGGCAAGACCAAGTATCAAGTCAAATGTGAACCACCATCCTGCCCAGAATGCTCTAAACAGAACAATACTGAAACCCGTTAATACGCTTAAGATTATTGTATTTCTAGTGTTTTTAGCTTCTATTGACTCTAAGAACAACCATATTATTAGGAATGGAAAAATGAATGTATATGAATCCGTATCTGAAAAACCCGCAGCTGTTCTTCCCAGAATTGTCGGGGACAATACGAATATGAATGCCGCGAAGAATCCTCCTGTATTTCCTCCAAGCTTTTTTCCTAAGAAAAATGCAGGTATTACTGCAAGGCCAATTAACAATGCAGGCATCCAGAATGCTGTTTTGAATATGTCTTGAGAAGGATTGAATATTTTGACTATTTTATGAGTTGCAACAATTGCGGCCGCAGGAAAATTCATGTTTGCTTTGACTCCTATTCTTCCGTTTCTGAGTGTAAATCTTTCTTTTCCATCAACAATTTCATTTCCGTAAAAACCTGTTCTTTCGTACCATTTCGCAAGAGAATACCAAAGGTATGGATCTATTGCCAAAAGATATGTTTGTCCATTATCATCCTGAAGCATTCCCTTAATTTTGGCAGATTCATTTTTTACTTGATTATCTATAGCGACCTTATTTGCAGAATAGTAATCTTGCCATCCTTTTTCTACATTATCTGCAAGTGCCGAATCTGGAAGAGTAGTTCTTCCCGCACGTTCTTGTTCGAGAATTTGACTTTTTACGTTTTGTTCAATATTTTGAAATACCCAATCTTTAGATATGGGAAGAGTTGCAGGGTATGCTCTGTAATATGTGGAGAGTAATATCACAAGGATTATAAGAATCCATGAGATGTATATGGCCGAATGCTGTTTGTCAAACATTTTGTTGGCTTTTGTAAAAAGATTCATTGTGAAATCTTTAATTTTAGATATGTCGATCCTTACTTCTTCGTCATCTGTCTTCTTTTCTGATTCTTCCTTGTTATGTTTTTTGTGCTTCACACTCCCCCTCCAAGTCTGAAGAATTACCTTTTATTTATATATCTTTATGTGGGTTTAGCATTTTCAAAGTAGCTTTTGTTCCTTCAGCAATCATTTTTGGCTGCATTGCGAGTCTTATAGCTAATTTAAGAGCATTATCTCTGTTTGTTCCAGTTAATATTTTCTGAACTGCAGGACTCGTAGTTTTGTGTATCAATCTGTCCCAGTCTTTTTCCCTATAATTTCTTAGTGCCCTATTTAATATGTAGTGTGCATATAGTTCTCTGTTTAATGTTTTTAATCTTTTTGAATAATTATTATATCCTTCTGAGAGTGCAACTGATGCTTTCAATCCAGGAATTATGCCTCCTCCAGTGGTGTTTTTTATTTGTAGAGCTGAGTCTCCAATTAGTGCAACTGAGAATTTTTTTTCTTTTCTATGAATTTTAAGAAATGGTTTATGTAAAGGTATTGGTCCTCCTTGCATTTCTAGTATTTTTCCAGGGTATTTTTTAATAAAATCATCAAATATTTTCTTAGCATTTCTGGGCGCCGCAACACCGATTCTTGCAATTTCGTCTGATTCAGGTGTAAACCAAGCATATTCTCCAATATAGGGATAAAAATCAATTTTTTCTTTGTCAAAATCTTTCATTTTTACTCTCGCTTGGACGCCTGTAAGAAATTTTCTATTTTTTTGATTGTAAAGATTATTGTTTTTTGCAACATTGCTTGAAGGACCATCTGCACCTACCAAAAAATTATCTTCAAATTCAATTATTTTGTTTGTAGCAATATTTTTTACTTTAATTTTTGAACCAGTATTGCCTAAATATCTATGACCTTGCAGGATACTCACTCCTTTTTTTTCTGCTTGTTTGTGCAAATATTTAATAAATGAGACGTTGCAAATTATGTAATCTTTGCTAATAGGTGTTATTACAGAATTATTAGGAGAAAATACTTCTGTTTTGTTTATTTCATTTAATGTTACTTTTTTTATGTCTTTTTTTGGTATGAGTTTTTCTATTTCTTTTGTCAGGATTCCTGTGCATTGAACTGGTTTTCCTATGTCTGTGTGTTCTTCAATAAGAATTACTTCTTTTTGAGGTTTTTTTTCTTTATATAGTCTTGAAAAATGCAAGCCAGCACTTCCTCCCCCTATTATTATAGCCATATTTAAAGGACTGTAAATGCGGTTTAAAAAGGTTTTGAAGATTAATTGTTTGGTTTATTCTCAAAATATGAAAAATAAGTTGTTTGTTTTCATTATACAATAGTAACAATACGAAAGATTTATATATGTTGTAATTTTACAGTGGAAACAAAGAGGGTTTAGAGAGCAATTTATACTCGACAAATTACTAAAAATCAAGGATTATGAGGTAACAAAAAATGAAAAAAACAGGTTTTATCACATCAGCGATTCTTGCACTCACGCTCGGATGGCACGCAAATAATTATGCACAATCAACATCTCAAAGAAATTCTAATGAAATTAACAAAGCACAAAAAATAGAAAAATGGGTAAATAATATTGACAAATACCAAGATAGTGTTAAAAAGTTTTTGGATGACAATTTGAAAAATCAAAAAGAAACCAATGATGACTTCTACCACAAATTAAAAGAAGTTTATGATTCTCAGCAAGAAATTAATAATCTAAAGAGTGTCAAAACAAGAGAATTAAAAGTTGAAGACCTTATATCTGGTGACTATAAAAATCTTACAAAATCTGATTTTTTCAGAAAAGGAAAGCAATTGCTAAGATGGAAAAAAAATATGAAGAATTCTGTAGTTCAAGATTCAGTTGCAGATTATCTAAATAAGTTCTATGTTCCTCAAACAACAGCAAATTTTGACTTTGTAAAGTTCGGAGGAAATATGAATTATAATCAGTTCATGGAAATGACTGATGGTTCATTCTGGGGACCTATATCTCAAGTAGGAAAAGACAGAGTGAGACCAGATGTAAGAGCAAAGAATCTAAAAAAATATGGATTTGAAACTGCACATAATACAGACTTTAATAATCAAGGATTGAATCACTTCATAACAACATACGCAAGATTCAGAAATTTTGGAGTACCAACAAATGTAAATGATTTTAAAGATTATATTTCATTCAATAAAGGTAAGAAAATTGATTTTAGTGAAATTTCAGAAGTGTGGAAAAACAAAATCAACAACGAAGTTTTGGATTTTATTTACAGTGGAAAAAATGTAAGAAGTCTAATGGCACTAAATGAAATTTCAAGCCATTCATTAGTAAATGGAAATGTAAGCAAAACACACATAAACTGGAAACCAGGAGAAATAAATTATTTTCCTGCAGGAATTCTTTTGGAAAAAAGTTTAGGAATGTCTTTTGATGAATTTGAAAATGCATTAGGAGATGTTGCAAAAGGCTACAACGATGCAAACAAATTAAGAACTGCGTTAGACAAAGCAAATGCAAAGAAAGACAATCTTGTAGCACAACTCGACTTTGAAAATATGATGTCTGGAAAATATGCAGATAATCTGAGGGGAATGAACAAAACATTTGGCAAAGTTGCATTTGGACCTGAATATGGAAGAAATGTAACAGATGATTCATATTCTTTGGGAGGATTTCTCACAATGCCCGGACTTTGGAACTCAAGATTAAGAATATCGGGTTCATATTCACCAAGAGGACAATTTAGTGTTCAAAGAATAGAACTTGTAGGACCTGAATATGTTCATATGGAAGAAACTAAAACTCTTGCAGGTCGAGAATACACTGCTGTTGAAAACAGAGGTATAAAAAAACTTCATCAAGAAATGAACAGCAAATATGCATTAAGTGCTGGTTTAGGAATAGAAATTCTAAAAGACATATTCTTAGGTGGAACTTATGGTCGTGAAATTAAATCAGGTACACAAGAAGGAATTGAATGGATAGAAAATTTCAGAATCAAAAATGGAAATCAAACAGGATACAAATATGATGAAAAATTTCTTCAATCAAAACACGTTTCTGATGTTAAAAATTTACTTGGATTATATGTTGCATTCCAAAATATTCTAAAAACAGGAATAGGTGGTTCCATAGAATCAAACTATGATATGGGCAAGAAGGTTGCTCCATTTAAACCTGACAACGCAAAATTAAATGTCAACTACGATTTAAAGGAATTATTTGATTATTCAGTTACACTATTCAAGTAGGGGGAAAAGAAAATGAGTAAAAACACATTCAAAACAATTGCACTATTATTTGTATTAGTACTAATCGTACCGCAAGTAAGTGCAGCATTAAATGTTGATTCATGGTTTTCAAATGGTAAAACCAGTATGGCAATAAATCCAGGTGAAAACGCACTATATGGAATAAGTTCAATAGGAGATTACGGTGCAAGCAGCATTGATGTAAGTGCAAATATTATAGATTACACAACTGGAACACAAATTGACAATGGAGAATTAGTTCATAAAACTCACCACCCCAGTGATTCACAGGATGTATTCTTCGATGTTGAAGACACTGTTCTTCCAGCTGATTACAACAATTTACCTGGTGACTACCTAATTAAAATAAAAGTGGAACAAATGAAGAATGGTTTAAAGACCATTGAAACAAATGAATTGCAGTTAACAGTTACGGGAAACAGACTTCCAGTTGTTGACTTTACTTGGACCCCTCAAAATCCAACAACTGATGACACAGTTACATTCACTGCGACAGGATCAGATGATGATGGAACAATCGTAAAATATGAATGGTATGTTGACGGAACAAAAATAGGAGAAGGAAAAACAATAAATAAAAAATTCTCTTCAGCAAAAACATATTCAGTAAAAGTAATTGCAACAGACAATGATGGTGGAAAAGCATCAAAAACAAGAAACGTTGTAGTGTCTCAAGGAGCACCAGTTAATGTTGCGCCTGTTATGAAATCAATTCCAAATCAGCAAATAAATGAAAATCAGTATTTTTCATATAACTTAGAAGTATCCGATGCTAATGGAGATTCATTAAGTTGTTACGTTGTTGAAAAACCTTCATGGTTATCTCTTTCAGCAAGTCAATGTAAACTAAGCGGAACATCTCCATCAGTTTCAAGCGATACATCATATTATGTTAAAGTAGGAGTAACTGACTCAAAATTATCAGATGAACAAGATTTCAACATTAAAGTAATTGATGTTCCTCCTCAAAATGTTGCACCAGATGCAAAATTCACATTCTCACCATCAAGTCCAAAAACAAATGAAGTAATAACATTCACATCACAATCAACAGATTCTGATGGGACAATTGTTTCCCAGGAATGGGATTTCAACAATGATGGAATAACAGACAAAACAGGAAAATCAGTCACCCATTCGTTCGTTAACAGCGGAACCAAAAAAGTTGCACTAAAAGTGAAAGATAATGATGGCGCATACGATTCAGAAACAAAATCAGTAACTGTTTCAATGCCTACGCTTGAAATATTCTCACTTGGATGTAACGCAAATGTTGTAAAAGGAGAAATTCAACATTGCTCTGTTGAGCTTGACCAAGAAATTGAGAACGCAGAAATAACATTCAGATATTCATCTCCAAATTCAGTTAAAGATGAAATTCTAGGAACATGTGTCACAAATTTCAAAGGAGATTGTCATATTAATCCAACAATAAACAAACCAGAAGGATACTACGATGTTTACGCAACAGCAAGAAAAACAGGATACAATCCTGATAACTCAAAAGAACTCACAACAACATTTAGAGTTTGGGAAAAACAATACGAAATAGAAAACTTAAGAACATTTGAAGATCCATTTGTAACAGAACAATATACATTTTACAGAAATAATCCAGTTTATGCAAGTTTTGATGTAAGAGATTTATTTACAGGACAACTTGTTCCACCAGATTCAGGTTTAGTTGAAGAAGTAATATTAAGAGTAAATAATGCAGATCCATTATACTTTGAACCGATAGGAACATTCACATTGACTAAAGTTTCAGATAGTGAAATTAACAATTATATCCAGTCTTCAGCAAGCAAATCTTCAAACTCAATAACTTCAACAAATTCTGCAAAGCAAGTATCTGAACTTGCAGGAGAATACAAATACAAATTAAATTTAATTCCAATAACAGATGATTATTTAGGTCAAGGAAAAGTATTTGCATTCACATTCAACTTTGAAGACAATACAGCAGGTCAAGGAGATGTAAATGTAAATATACTAAACAACGAATTAACTTTTGACCCTGTTACATATTACTTAACAAAGAAAGGCGAAACTATAACAATAGATTTCAAACCAGATTTGTCTGATGTTGAAACTCAACCAAAGGATGTTAAAATAACATTTGGAAGTACACATCTTGATATATCAAATACAGGAAACAACGTATTCAAGGTAAAAATTCCACAGAACTTTGAAGGTTTTTACATTGTATTTTTTACAGCAGATGATACAGATGGTTCAAAAGTTGAAGTACCTATAAAATTCGAAGTAGAAGAGGAAGAATTATTTCCTCCTCACGCAGACTTTGATTGGTCACCAGCAGAACCAGTTGTTAAGCAATCTGTGACATTTACTTCAAAATCTACAGATTCTGACGGAACTATTTCAAAACATGAATGGAAAATTGATGGCGCTATTGTATCAACATCAATGTCAACTCAAAAAACTTTTTCAACATCTGGAACTCACACCGTAACACTAAAGGTAACTGATAACGACGGTTTATCAGACACAGTTACAAAAAATGTTTATGTAAAAGAACCAGAAAACGTTCCACCAAAAGCAGACTTTCATTGGACACCACAAAATCCACAAGTTGACGAACAAGTTAATTTTGTTTCAGATAGTTATGATAGCGATGGAACAATACAATCTTATGTATGGAAAATTGCAGGAAATACTGTAAGTTTTGAAGAAAATTTTAATTATAAATTTACTCAAGCTGGAACATACACAGTTTCATTAACAGTATATGATAATAAAGGAGCATCAGATTCAGTTACAAAAACAATTGTGATAAGTGAAAAGCCAAATTTAGCACCTGTCGCAGGATTTGTTTGGAACCCTGAAAATCCAATTCAAGGACAAAATGTGAAATTTGAATCAGACTCATATGATTCAGATGGTTATATCAATGCCTATGAATGGAAAATAGACGGAAAAATTGTAAGTAACGATGAAAAATTCGACCATGTTTTTTCAACTACAGGAACATACGAAGTTCAATTAACTGTATGGGATGATGACGGTGCAAGAAGCACAGTTGTTAACAACATATATGTAGGAGAACCAGAAAATATTGCGCCCGTCGCAGAATTTGATTGGTCACCAAAAGAGCCAAGAGTTAATGATGTTGTTAAATTCACATCAAATTCATATGATTCAGATGGAACAATAGTCGAATACAAATGGAGTGTAGATAGCGATTACAAAGGAAACAACAATGTACTTAATTTTGTTTTCTCAGAAAAAGGTTATCATTATGTCACATTAAAAGTAACAGATAATGATGGCGCTACAGACATAATTACAAAAACAGTTTATGTTAAAGAAGCACTAAATATTCCTCCAACAGCAGACTTTACATGGGAACCAGCATATCCTAAAGCAGGAGAACAAGTTGAGTTTACATCAAAAGCAAAAGATGTAGATGGACAAATCTCGCACATGGTGTGGGAGTCAGATGGAGAATTCTATATTCAGGATGAACATGGAATAATTGTTGTTCAGTTCCCGCACACATTTGAAAAAGCAGGAATATATTATGTAACGCAAACAGTTACAGATGATGATGGTGCAACTGCAACAATAACAAAAGCAATTCATGTTCAAGAAAAAGATAACATTGCACCAGTTGTTGATTTTGAATGGGACCCAAAAAATCCTATTGAAGGAGATGAAGTATATTTCCAAGAAAATGCACATGATGAAGACGGAACAATAGTTTCTTATGTTTGGGAAATAGATGGGGATGTTGTAAGTTACAAACCCGATTTCGAACACACATTCGCTAGTGCAGGAACATACAAAGTTAAGCTAACCGTTACAGATAACGATGGCGCAAGTAACTATGCAGTAAAATATGTTACTGTTTCAGAACCGGAAAATATGGCGCCAGTTGCAGACTTTGAGTGGAAACCGCAAACTCCATTTATTGGAGATGATGTTGAGTTTCAATCCACGAGTTATGATTCTGATGGAAGTATAGTTAAATATGTCTGGAAAATTAATAATGTTGTTGTTGGATATGACAGTAATTACACACAGGCATTTGCATATGCAGATTGTTTTGATGTTTCATTGACTGTAACTGATGATGATGGCGCACAATCAATAAAAAATAAACAAATCTGCGTAGATGAACCAGCCAACGTAATACCTGTTTCAAAATTCCATTTTGAACCAACAAATCCAATTGTAGGACAAGAAGTAAACTTCATTTCAGACAGTTACGATGTTGATGGTAAAATAGTCAAATATCTTTGGGAAATAGAAGACATAAATGTAGGTTATGGTGAAAACTATTCACAAATTTTTACACATTCAAGTTGCTTTGATGTTTCATTAACAGTAACAGATGATGACGGAGCTTTCCAAACAAGAAAGCAGGAAATTTGCATAGGAGAAAAACCTAATCTTCCACCAGTTGCAGACTTTGAGTGGAAACCGCAAACTCCAATTGTAGGAGATGATGTTGAGTTTCAATCTACGAGTTATGATAGCGATGGAAGTATAGTTAAATATGTCTGGAAAATTAATAATGTTGTTGTTGGATATGACAGTAATTACACACAGGCATTTGCATATGCAGATTGTTTTGATGTTTCATTGACTGTGACTGATGATGACGGTGCAACGGACTCAAGTAATCAGGAAATTTGCATAGGAGAAAAGCCAAATGTTGCTCCAACAGCTCAATTTGAATACACACCAAGTAATCCTGTCGCAGGAGAAAATGTAGTACTAACTTCAACATCATTTGATTCAGATGGTTACATCGCACAATATGAATGGAAAGTTAACGGAGCATATGTTGGAAACACTAATCAAATAAACAATCAATTTGGAACAGCAGGAAATTATGTTGTAACACTAAAAGTTTGGGATGATGACGGAGCTTATAATGTAGCTACAAAAACAATTTATGTTAACGAACCAGCAAACATTCCTCCAGTAGCAGACTTCCATTGGGAACCTGCACAAATAATTGAAGGACAACCAGTTAATTTTGTTTCAGATAGCTATGATGAAGATGGATACATTGTTGAATATATGTGGTCTTTGGATGGAAACGGCTTTTATTCACAAGATATTAGCTACACATTTGACGCAACAGGAAGCTATCCTGTGACATTAAAAGTAATAGACAATAAAGGTGCAGTTTCATATAAAACTATGACTGTAACTGTTAATGTAGACCCTAACAAAAATGCACCTATTGCAATTTTGAACATGCCTGGAAGCACAACTATGGGAACAGAAGTTGTTATTGACGGTTCATCTTCATACGACCCTGATGGTAAGCCATTAAAGGCATATATTTGGACAATTAAGAAAGGCTCAGATGTAATTGACACATTTACAACCACAAATCCGAAATTAAGATATGTTTTTAACACAAGGTACACGCACACAGTTGAATTAACAGTTGTTGATGAACAGGACTTAACCGGAACAACTTCTGGCAGAATTGATGTCGGAAAGGCAAAGTATGAAAGTGATGGATACGGAAAAGATGACGGAGTATTCATAGACTACTTTGATGTATATGGGACTGACCTTGACACAATAGACATGGATGAGCCATACACAATCTCTGCAAGAGTAACAAATGCGAGAGATGACAAAGTAAATGATATGCATTTAACATTCCAAATACCTGAACTTGGCTATAAGATTAGTAGTTCAAGATTTGATATTAAGGCAGGTCAGACAAAAAATGTTGCAATACAAGATTACCTGCCATTCCTACCAAATGAGATAGAACCAGGAGAATACTATGCACTTGTAAGCGTTGCAGGGGATGGAATCATAAGAACGAAGTATTATCCTCTGATGATACGGTAAATTATATTTATTATTTTTTCAGTTTATTTATAAATAAAAAAAAGTGATTAATCACTACAAAATGGTAACAAAAACGAAAGATTTATATATGATGGAACATATCTTTAGGGAAAAACAAATTCCAAATAGATATGAGGGAGGTTTTAGAAAATGAAGGCAAATAAAATAGGAATGATGTTCGTAACCATGCTACTAGTTTTATTCTCAGTGGCAGCAGTTTCAGCACAAACAAATTCCACAAATTATCTGGATATTTCACATGTTCAGATTAATGGCGATGACGCTGCAAATGGAGACATTCTCTACGTACAAAGAGGAGATAACTTCGACATTAGAGTCACCGTTAGAGCAGGAGACAACGACGTAGAAAATACACAAATAGAGGCATACATTGCAGGATACAGATACGCTAAATACGAAAGAGATTTAGTAACAGACTATACAAAAACATTCGACTTACCTGCAGACAATAAGAGATCATTCAACTTAAATCTTGAAGTTCCTCAAGATATGGAACAAAAAGACGCTAAGTTGAGAATAGTGGTTTCTGATGAAAATAGCCCAAATATAATAGTATACAACTACCAATTAAACATTGAAGGTGCAGCTGAAGGAGATGCAATACAGATAAGAGACTTCCTAATAAGTCCATCTGAAACCATCGAAGCTGGAAGAGCACTTTCATTCAAAGTAAAAGTTAAGAATATTGGGGAAAGCAGACTTGATGACGTAACTGTTAAAGTTTCAGTTCCAGAACTAGATATTCAGGCATACGAAACAATTGACGAAATCGATGTAGACGAAACTCAATCATTCGAAGCACTATTATTAAGAATTCCATCATGTGTTCCAGCAGGAACATACAATGTTGTTGCAGAAGTAGGATTCGACAAATATGAACAAGTTACTGAAACCAAGCAAATTACGGTTAAAGAAAGTGGTTCAGGATGTGGAACAGACTCAACAGGAACAACAGACACAAGTGGAAGATCACTAGTTATGATGCCAGACTCAATTGAGCTGACAAAAGGAACAAGTGGAACAATCTACCCAATCCTTATAGAAAATCAAGCTAGTGTTTCAAAAACATATGTTGTAAGTGCTTCAGGAGTAAGTGACTTTGCATCAGCAAACTTTGAACCATCATCCGTTGTAATAATTAAAGGCGGAGAATCAAAAACGGTTTACTTAAAGCTAGTTCCAAAGGACGATGCAGAAGCAGGAGACAAAGTTTTCAAAGTAACATTAATATCAGGAGATGAATCCAAAGAAACTACAGTTGTAGCAACAATTACAGTAGGTGCTGATGATACTACAAATGCTGGTTCAAGTGTGCCAGTAAGAACTGTACTTGAATGGGCTCTAATAATCTTGATAATTGTACTTATCATCCTAGGTTTAATCCTTGTCTTTGTAAAGATGAGAAAAAACGATAGAGATGACGAAGACGAGTCCCAGACTTATTACTAAGAAAATTTTCTTTTTTTTCTTATTTTTTTATGTATAAAATAGTTGTAAGAGGGAGAAAAATGACAAGGAATACGAAAGGAAAAGTGTACATTTTGATGAGTCTATTCATCATTGCAATGGCATTAGTTCTGCCTTTCCTTGTAACTGCTCAGGATTCTAGTATTGACATTCAAAAATATTCAACAAGTTATGATTTTTCAGCAGGAGCGCTAACTGCAGATCCAAATATTTGTTCATGTTCGAGTATTATAGATCAGATAATTGTGTCTAATACAGGCTCATTTGGAGCAATATTTACTGTAGAGACAAATATACCAGAATTCGCACAAGTCCCTATCAATACATTTCAATTAGAACCTGGTCAAAATAAAGTAGTAGACATACTAATTACAGCTGAATGTGGTGTGGAAACTATTCAAGATTATAAGGTTTATATAAAGAGTAATCTTAACAGAGAACAGGTTATTAATAGACAACTTTCAATTCAAAAATGTCAGTCAATTAACGCAGTTTTATCTACAGAAAAAGAAACTTCACTTCCTTGTGAACCAGTTGATTATCATATTGAAATTACTAATCCATCAAGTTTCCCAGAAACTTATTACATCAAACCAACAACATATGCAGAATATTTTGACAATCAGTTATTCGAACTTAATCTACCAAAAGGTGCAACAGGAGTTGTTGATACAACTTTTCAAATGAGTTGTTCTGATTATGGTAATAAATCAATTTCATTTAACATATTATCTGCAAAGAACGAGCTTTATGCTGACTTAAATCATAATTTAGAAATAAAACAAGCCTATAATTTCAGCACAGACATTCCTGAATATATGGGTTCTTGTGAACAAGAATTAAAAGAACAATTAATCACAATAAATAATGATGCAACAGTTCCAAATGGTTACTCAGTTGAATTAATAGGCGCACCAGAATTCATAAGTTTAGATTCAAAGTACTTATTCCTCGAGCCTGGAAATTCAGGTTCATTCACTTTAAGAACATTAGCAGGAGATAAAACTTCTAAAGAATATTGGTTCACAATTAAAATTACTACAGACATAGGAGATACAGTTTTAGAAAAAAATGTTTCAATGAATGTTGCTGATTGCTACAAACTTTCTGTAACAATAGAAGGAAATGAGAATCCTGATGTCTGTTCAGGAGTTAATGCTTATAATGCTGTAATAAAGAACAATGGTATATTCGAAGAAACAATATTGCTTTCAGCAGAATCAAAAGATTCAGATTTAACAGGTGTTTTAACACATATTTCAGAAGACGAAATAGATTTGAAACCTGGAGAAGAAAAGAATATATCTCTTGAAGTAAGTTCTCCCGACACCCTTGATAATCAAAAAATTCCTGTTCTACTAAGTGCAAAACTTGACAGAGATTATATTGGTGTTTGGGGAGATTCAATAACTCTGACAACTCACAATCAATACGCTTGCACAAAACCAATTGTTGAAAGAAACAAAATTTATGCAAGATACTCAGCTGATGAAGCATGGATTGGAATTACAAACAAAGGTTTAGTTTACGCAGAATATGATGCTGAACTTCTAGGAACACAGAGACTTGAATTAAACGAAGATAAAATAACTCTTGCTCCAGGTGAAACAGAGTATTTTCCATTAAAAATGGATTTAACAAATCCAGAACCTAATGAAGAATATTTTAACATATCATTAGAATCAGATAATGGTGTTGTATATAATATTCCTGTTAAACTGAAATTAACTTCAACACCTTGGTTTGAAATTGTTTACGAATACTCAGCAACTTCACTTTGTAAAACAATTACAACAATACTCGCAATTGTACTTATTGTTGTCTTAATTTTATTTATAGTAAAAATACTCGGAAGAAGAAAAACATGGCAAAAACAGGCAAGTTTTAAGTGGGTTCTCTTAGTAATTGCAATAATTGCAATGGCTGTAGTTTTTATCTATTTCGGACTTCCAAAATCAACTCTTCCACCTCTTAATTCCGATGATCCACTGACTTTTATGTGGTATGAAGATACATCTTACTCATTGGATTTATCAAGATTTTTTTCAGACCCTGATGGTGATACACTTATTTATGAACTTACATCAGAACCTAATAATATAGATTATGTATTCGATGGAAGTGTTGTTACATTTACTCCAGAACCAGATTGGTTTGGTAATAGAAGAATAAGATTTAAGGCAACAGATGAAAGTGGAGCATCAATAACATCTCCAAGATTAACTCTCGAAGTCGTTGATGTTGAAGAAACAGATATTATTAAGTTTCATACAACGTATTGTCCATACATTAATCTTGCACTTTTCTTGCTGATTTTAATTTTCTTAATTGCAACACCTTGGAAAAAACTTCCAAAAGAAGAAGATGTCAAAGTCAAGAAAACAGCAGTAGTAAAAGAAAAAGGATATTTTTATTATGTGGATAAGGACGGCGATGTTGCAAGAAGAAAAGTCGAAAAAAAGACCACTCAAAAAAAGACCACAAAGAAGAAAGCTTCTAAGAAAAGATAAAAATGAAATTTACTGGTTCACCCATCCAGTCTGACGTTTTATACAATTCTAAATATGATATGGCAATCGATTCATAATATGGTAGATTCGCTCGTCAGGAAATCACAAAAATTTCTAAAGAATTGGAATTGATTAGCTACGATTTTGGAAGAGTTGTTTAGACAACGTTTAATATTTTGACCAGAAAACTACCTGAAGAAAAAATATTTTTAATAAACAAAAATGGTAATTTTAATAAGTATGCTGGAATTGATACGCTCAAGAACTTAAAAGAATATACTTTTAAAGTAAATAAAAAAGTTTTTTTTAGATGAACAATTCAAGTTTATTAATCCTACAAACATTTCTTCGCTTGTACAAAACGATGATTTAAAAAATGTAACAGGTCTTAAAACAGAAATATATTTGGATAAAAAATTTATTCTTTAATCAACTTCATCTTTCTTAAAGCATTTTTGTATTTATTAAAGTCTTCACTTCTTTTGAACTGTTCTTTTTTTTCTGGACTGAGTTGTTCTAACCAGTAATGCAATATCTTTAATGTTTCTTTTATATCTTCATCTACCATAGGAACATCCTGCACTATTTCTTCATCTCCTTCAAATTCATCTTGTCTGTATATTCTCAACTTTTTCAGAAATCTTTTTATCAGACCTTCTCTTTCTTCTTCAAATTCTTCGTTTACTTCTTCAGCATCTTCAATTGCTCCTTCTATTCTTTCAAGATTTTTTCGTTCATCGCTGTCTAAAGTCCCAATTTCATTCTCTATTTCATCTTCAGATGGAATTCTCCTTCTCCTAAATATTGCACTTATGAAAGAATATGATTTTTTTTTCGGAGCTTGATATTCCTCTTCGTAATCGTCATCTGTATTTGATGATTTAAACATCTTTGTAACATCTTTAAAGAATGATTTTGATGCAGGTTTTTCCCTTCGATTTGACAAGTATTCGTCCATATCTTGATTAAATTCTTCTTTAGCTATTGTAACCACGTCCCTAAACTTGTAATAGAATTGATATTTATTGTCTTATATTTAAAAGTTTCTGTCGGAACACTATTTATTTACTATACTGAAGATAAATCGGACTGAAAATGTTTATAAATAAAGTTCATTCAAAAACAAGTGTGAGTAATGAATATAGAACAAGTGATGATTTTAAAGATTCGAATGCGAAGCCAAAAGTTGTAGTTGGTGTTCTTCCATACACTTCTAAAGGTAAAATTTTATTGGCAACAGGAGATAAATTCAAAGGAAAATGGGCTGATGAGACTTATGAAGACTTGATTGCTTCTATGAGCTTTCCAAAGAATCCCTTTTCTTTATGCATTATTTCCTCTTCGCTCTTCAAGCCTACAGCAAGATCAATAAACTTGTTCATAGAATCTTCTGACTGAACGCCTGAAAGACCTATATTTCTAGGATAACCTGGGCCTCGTATGATGAATGTCGGAACACTCATGACACCAAACTTTTTTGCAAGCTTCTCTCTATTCCTTGTGGCGGTTGACACATCTATAAGTACAAAATCTTCCCTTGTCTTCTTGAATTTATTTATGAACCTCTTTGCAGCAGGGCAGTGAGGACAGGTAGGTGATGTGAAAAGATACACTTTTGCTGTGTCATGAAATTAAATTATGACTTGTTTAATTAAATGTTTACTGAGTACCCCAAAAACAGGGTCAAAAACAGCAGTTCTGAATGTGTTGAATTATCTTTTGAGGTTAAGAATTTCATAACGCTGTTTAATCCAATAATGGTTGTAAAAGAAAAGTGGGGACGGAGGGATTCGAACCCCCATCCAGCGGTATCTCTCGCAAAACTTGCTATACTGCTTCGCTAATCATTGCAACGTTTTCACATCACTCATCGCTCCAATTTGCACTGGAGCCGCTTATTCTAGCCAGGTTATACTACGCCCCCGATGGTACTTTAAAGAAATAAACGAGGATTTAAAAAAGTTTAGTATATTTAACTTCTATATTGAAAATAATTCTTGAAAACATTTTTATAGTCTTAAATCAAGAAAAACAACACAATGGCAAGAATACAAACTCTTAAGATACTAATATTGATAGCAATTCTGACTTTTTTTATGTTTGGATGCGCACAAGAAGAAACAACAATAGTTGTGGATAAAATTCCGCAAGAGCCAGAACCAGTCAATACAGCACCAATAGTTAACGCGGGAATGGACCAAAACATAATTCTTCCTGATACAACAACACTGATTGGAAAAGTAACTGATGATAATCCGGAATCAGATATATCTATGTCTTGGGAGAAAGTAAGTGGATTGGGAACAGTGACATTCTCAAACCCAGAACTGTCTACAACAATTGTTTCATTTAGTGCCCCTGGAGAGTATGTATTGAAATTAATTGCATCAGATGGAGAATTATCCGGAAGCGACGAAGTCAAAATAAAAGTTACCCAAGTGCAAAAAAGCAACATAGCCGTAATTGATGGTGATTTTGAAGATAAAGAAATGCATACAAAACATTTTTCAGATTTTGATAATAATGTAGGTGTTGGTTATACTTTTGCAAGAAATAATATTGGTCCAATTGATGGAACTGGAGATATAAGAATAAGAATAACATCTGCAAAAAGAGATGCATCCGAAAGACCTGCATTCAAAATTGATTTAACTGAACCAGTAAAAACAGGCAAAAATTACAAAGTCGGAATAACTATGAAAGTTCTACAAGGAAAACCACGATTAGTCGCTGCAAGTTTGGGTGGTGAGAAAACATTTGAAAAAACATCTGAAGAAATTAAACCTCTGATTACAAGATATGAATTTAAAATTAATTCAGATACAACACAAGATAAATTATATTTCTTTTTTGACGGAACATCAATAAACAGATTTAGACTGGATGATATTACAATGGAGGAAATATAAATGAAGTACTTTTTACTGTTTACAGTATTCTTTGTTCTGCTTACTGTTTCAGGGTGTGTTTCTCTTCCGTCTACAGGCGGACCAGAATGCAATGTGGATTCTGATTGTTCTAGTTATGGTGATAATTTTATTTGTGGTGCTAATGGTGATTGCTTGCAATGTCCGGTTCCGGAGTGTGCGGCTCCTCCGGCAGGTTACCATTATGAATATGATGACTCGGCAAGATGTCCAACTTGTGGAGAACTTGTTCGCGATGAGTTTGATGCCCCTCCATATATTACTGTGCAGCCGACAAGTGCAACGGTTAATCAAGGAGGGACTGCGACATTTACAGTTCAGGCAAAATCAATCAATCAGCTTGCGTATCATTGGTGGCGGGAACCTTATGTTAATGATGATGAAAGTTTTGTTGTTGATGTGCCTGGAAAAATAGAGGGTTCCACAACGAATCAGCTAAGAATACTTAATGCTGATTTATCTGACAATGGGGATTCATATTTAGTGGAGGTTTACAATCCAAGTAAGTATCCTGAATATTGGGAAAATTCAGAAACAGTAACAATAACTGTAAAAGAAACTTCTGCTAATTCGTGCGTTTCAATAAAAGATTGTGATTCAGGAAAAAAATGTGTTAGTGGAAAATGTGTTGATGGCTCTATCACAACAATTCCAACTTGTAATGATAACGAACAAAATCAAGATGAAACAGGAATTGACTGCGGAGGAATATGTCCTGCCTGCGAAACTGAACCAGAACTTGGAGATGGAACAACTTATTATGTTTCAACAAGTGGAAATGATAATAATGATGGATTATCAGAACAAAAACCTATAAAATCATTAACAAAAGTTAATTCTCTTGATTTAAAACCAGGAGACAATGTTTTGTTCAAAAAGGGGGATGTTTGGCAAGAAGAAAACGGAGTTGCTTTACTAGCACACACTTCAGGAACAGAGTCAGATAGAATTACTTATTCAAATTATGGCACTGGAGATTTGCCGGTTATCACGTTAGTATCAGAAATTGATGGTTGGAAAGATTCTTCAAAATGGACAAAATATACTGATGCAGGATATCCTGATGTTTGGGTTATGAAATATCCAAGTAAAGAAAATACAGTTCAAATCTCAAGATTATGGTTAAACAAAGGAGATGGTTTGTATGAACCAGTGTATGCCAACTGGCGTGATTGGGAGGATAATGAGGGAGTTGCTGCATATGATAATCTTGACGGAACATTTTTTGTGAATCCTACTCATGAGTTTAGTTAC
>Ga0114931_10001238_pt1 | contig 32475 bp, 31 predicted proteins | sample 2SBtaG_FD_89579 | JGI IMG/M metagenome (GOLD analysis project Ga0114931, IMG submission 89579) | Deep subsurface microbial communities from Kolumbo volcano to uncover new lineages of life (NeLLi) - 2SBTROV14_V59a metaG | ecosystem: Environmental > Aquatic > Marine > Volcanic | place: Kolumbo...
AAGGGGAGAAGAAGGAGAACGGCGGGCCTCGCCCCTTGAATCGACGGGCCGGCGGGCCGATGACCCGCCGGCCCGCCGGGGATCAGCCCTTGCCGATCTCGATCGCGACGAAGCGCTGATCGCCGCCGCGATCGAGCAGCAGCAGCACCGACTTGCGGTTGGCCTTGGCCGCCGCCTCGACCTTGGAGATGACGTCCTTCGGACGCCGCACCGGCTCGAGCCCGACCTCGACCACCACGTCGCCGGGGCGCACGCCGCGCGCCGCCGCGTTGCCGTCGGGCTGGACGTCGATGACGACGACGCCCTCGACGTCCTCGGCGATGCCGAAGCGCTCGCGCAGATCGGGCGTGATCGACGACAGCGTCAAACCGAGCGAGTCGGCCGCGGCGGTCACCGGTTCCTTGGGCGTCGCCGAGGCGACCTCGGTTTCGCTCTCCTCGAGTTCGGCGACGGTGACCTCGAGGGTCTTGCGCTCGCCCTTGCGCAGGACCACGACATCGACGGCCTTGCCGATTTGGGTGTTGGCGACGATCCGCGGCAGCTCGCGCATGGCCTGAATCTTCTGGCCGTCGAACTCGAGGATCACGTCGCCGGTCTTGATCCCCGCCTTGGCCGCCGGGCTGTCGGGGGTGACGTCGGCGACCAGCGCGCCGCGCGCCTCGTCGAGGCCGAGACCCTCGGCGATGGCGTCGCTCACCGCCTGGATGCGCACGCCCAGCCAGCCGCGCTTGGTCCGGCCGAACTCGCGAAGCTGCTTGATCACCGGCTTGGCGAGCGCCGAGGGCACCGAAAAGCCGATCCCCACGCTGCCGCCCGAGGGCGAGAAGATCGCCGTGTTGATGCCGATCACCTCGCCGGCCATGTTGAACAGCGGACCACCCGAGTTGCCACAGTTTATGGGCGCGTCGGTCTGGAGGAAGTCGTCATAGGGGCCGGCGTTGATGTTGCGCCCGCGCGCCGAGAGAATGCCCGCCGTGACCGTGTTGCCGAGCCCGAAGGGGTTGCCGATGGCGAGCACCCAGTCGCCGACCCGCACCTTGTCCGAATCGCCGAACGAGACCGCGGGCAGCGGCTCCTTGCTCTCGATCTTGAGGAGCGCGAGGTCGGTCTTGGGGTCGTGGCCGATGAGCTTGGCCGGGAACTCGCGGTCGTCGTTGAGGATCACCGTGATTTCGTCGGCGTCGGCGATGACGTGGTTGTTGGTCACCACGTAGCCCGCCGGATCGACGATGAAGCCGGAACCCAGCGAGGTCACGCGGCGCTTGGTCTTGTTCTCCTTGCGGCGACGCTCGAAGAAGTCGCGGAACAGGTCCTCGAACGGCGTGCCCGGCGGAAGCTGGGGAAGCACCTGGGGGCCCTGGGCGGTGGTGACGCTCTGCGAGGTCGAGATGTTGACGACCGCCGGCGTGAGCCTGGCCGCGAGATCGGCGAAGCTTTCGGGCGCGCCGCGCGCGGTGGCGGTCTGCGTCAAAAGGATCGCGACGAGTCCGACCGCGAGCCCGAACAGCCGGGCGAAGCCGGTTTCCAGCCGGGGGCGGATCAGCCGGCCGGCGCCGGCGGGGTTGACGGGGCGAATCGTCACTGCGCTTTCTCCTCTCGAATGCGTGGAACGATTGATAACATGGAGACGGACGGCATGAGGTGCCCGGATCGGCGCCATCATAGCATGGCCGCGCGTCGGTCACAGCAAACCGCGGGGCGCGCCTCGGCCCTGGCGCTCGCGGGGTCGGTCGCATGACCGCTGGCATCATGGCCCGCGACGTCCGAAGAAAATCCGAGATCGGTATTCATTGGGCGTTCACACGAAAATTGATACCCTGCCCCCATGAAAATCGGCTTTTTCGCGCTCGCGATGGCGGCTCTGCTCGCGCTCGCTCCGACGGGCGCGACGGCCGGCGACGACCACGAGCGCGCGCGCCGCGCCTTCGAATCCGGCGAGATCGTGGGCTTGCCCCGGATTTTGAACCGCGTCCAGTCATCCTATCGGGGTAGGATCCTCGAAATCGAACTCGAGGAGCGGCGGTGGGACGCCCAAAACCCACCTTGGGTATATACGGTCAAGGTGCTGACGCCTCAAGGGCATGTGATCGACCTCGAACTCGATGCCAAGACGACCCGGCTTCTCCGCGTACGCGGCCGGGGCGCCGAGAGGTTCGAGAATGAAAGAAAGCGCAAGAAGAGCAAGAAAAGGAAGCGAAAGGGCAAGAAGGACGACGACGACTGATGCGAATTCTTCTGGTCGAGGACGAGCGCGCGCTCGCCACCCAGGTCGCCGCCGCGCTCGGCGAGGCCGGCTACACGGTCGATGTCGCCCATGATGGCGAGGAAGCCCATTACCTGGGCGACGTCGAGCCTTATGACGCCGTGGTGCTCGACCTCGGCCTTCCGGTGCTCGACGGGCTTTCGGTCCTGCGCCGCTGGCGCGAGGCGGGTCGCGACATGCCGGTGCTGATCCTCACCGCGCGCGACCGCTGGAGCGATAAGGTCGAGGGCTTCGATTCGGGCGCCGACGATTATGTCGCCAAGCCCTTCAACATGGAGGAACTGCTCGCCCGTCTCCGGGCGCTGATCCGGCGCGCGGCGGGGCACGCCTCGCCCGAGCTTGTTTGCGGCCCGGTGTGCGTCGATACCCGCTCCAACCGGGTCAGCGTCGACGGCGCGTCAATCACGCTCACCGCGCACGAGTACAAGCTGCTCGCCTACATGATGCACCACCAAGGCAAGGTGATCTCGCGCACCGAGCTGGTCGAGCATATCTACGGCCAGGACTTCGACCGTGATTCCAACACCATCGAAGTGTTCGTCGGGCGCTTGCGCAGGAAGCTCGGGGCCGATGTCATTTAGACCCTGCGCGGACAGGGCTACGTGTTGGCCGCGCCCGAGGCGACGCCGCCCGAATGAGGGCCAATTCCCTCAGCTTCCGCCTCGCCGCCGGCGCGGCGCTCTGGATTTCGGTGGCGCTGGTGGTCGCGGGCTTTGGGCTGTCGGGGCTGTTTCGCGACCATGTCGAGCGCGCCTTCGAGCGCCAGATCATGCTTCAGCTCGACCGGCTCGCGGCGTTGAGCGAGGTGCAGCCGGGCGGCGTCGTCAAGCTCAAGCGTCTGCTCGTCGACCCGCGCTTCGAGCAGCCCTACTCGGGCTGGTACTGGCAGATCACCGGCGACGAGGGGCCGATTCGCCGCTCGCGCTCGCTTTGGGACCAGGTTCTCGATCACCGGCGGGTGCCGCTCGCGTCGGGCGAGATCCAGCGCTACACCACCAACGGCCCCGACAACCAGGTCATCTGTGGGCTTCGCCGCGATATCACGCTCCCGGGCTCGGGCCGGGTCTATCAGATCTCGGTCGCCGCCGACGTCTCGGAGCTGCGCGCCGCGATCCATGATTTCGATTCGACGCTCGCCCTCTCGCTCGCCGTGCTCGGCCTCGGGTTGCTCATCGCGGTCCTCGTTCAGGTTCGCTTCGGGCTCCGGCCGCTGCGTCATCTGCGCGCCGCCCTGGTCGATGTGCGCACCGGGCGCAAGGCCCGGCTGGTCGGGCGTTTCCCGGTCGAGGTCACGCCGCTCGCGGCCGAGCTCAACGCGCTTCTCGATCACAACGCCCAGGTGGTCGAGCGCGCGCGCACCCATGTCGGCAATCTCGCCCATGCGCTCAAGACGCCGCTCAGCGTGATCGCCAACGCCGCGAGCGGCGCGGGTGGCGAGCTCGGCGAGACCGTCCGCCAGCAGGCCAAGGTCATGTCGCGGCTTCTCGACCACCACCTCGCTCGGGCGCGAATGGTGGCGGCGGGCGAGGTCCTGGGGGCGCGTACCGACGTCGCCGCCGTGACCGTCACGCTGGCGCGCACGCTGGCCCGCATTTACGAGGATCGCGGCATAGACATCGCGGTCGAGGGCGGCGAGGGGCTCATGTTCCGGGGCGAATCCCAGGACCTCCAGGAGATGCTCGGCAACGTCATGGACAACGCCTGCAAATGGGCGAAGGGCGTGGTGCGGGTCACGCTTTCGGGCGCGGGCGGGCGGCTCGTGCTGACGGTCGACGACGACGGGCCGGGGCTTGCGCCCGAGGTGCGCGCGCGGGTCTTCGACCGCGGCCACAGGCTCGACGAGACGGTGCCGGGCGACGGGCTCGGGCTCGCCATCGTGCGCGACGTGGCCGAGCTTTACGGTGGTTCCGTGCGGCTCGAGGACTCGGCCCTCGGCGGCTTGCGCGCGGTTCTCGACCTGCCGGCGGCGGCGAGCGCGCCGTAGCCGCAAAACGGGCTGGTGCCGGCCCTCACCGCTCGTGTATATGAGATCCATGTCCTCGCAATCACAAGGTAATTCCGCGTCGCCGGTCGTCGTGATCGGCGCCGGGGTCGTCGGCATGTCCATCGCTCGCTGGCTTCAGCGCGAGGGCCTCGCGGTCACGGTGATCGATCCGGTGCCGCCGGGCGAATCCTGTTCGCTCGGCAACGCCGGAATCATCGCCGCCTGCGCGGTCTCCCCGGTCGGCATGCCGGGCACTCTTCGCAAGCTGCCGCGCTGGCTGCTCGATCCGGTGGGGCCGCTGCGCCTGCGCTGGGGGTACCTGCCGAGGCTCGCGCCCTGGCTGATGCGCTTCGCCGCCGCGTCGAGCGAGCATCGGGTCGCGGCGATCGCGGACGCGCTGCGCGCCCTGAACGCGCCGACCATCGACGCCTGGCGCGCGCTTCTGGGGCCGGCCGATTTCGCCGATTTGATCCGGGTCGACGGGCTTGCTTACGTCTATCGCGACGATGCCGCGCTCGACGCCGATTCCTACGGCTGGACGCTGCGGCGCGAGCGCGGGGTCGCCTGCCGCCGCCTCGACGCCGCCGAGCTCCACGAGGTCGAGCCGGCGCTGGGTCCCGACTGGACCGCCGCCATCCTGCTCGAGGAAGGGGCGCATACGGTCAATCCCCTGCGTCTCACGCGCCACCTCGCCGAGCGGTTCGCCGCCGACGGCGGTCGTCTGCTCGCTACCCGGGTCACGGGGCTCGCCGTCGCGCCGGGCGGCGCGGTGACGGTCCGGACCGAACAGGGCAACCAGCCGCCGGGCCGCGTGGTGGTCGCCGCCGGCGCCTGGTCGCGCCCGCTCGCCCGGGCGCTGGGCGCGCGCGTGCCGCTCGACACCGAGCGGGGCTATCACGTCACCATCGCCGATCCGGGGGTTTCGCTTCGCCTGCCCATCGCGGTGCCCGATCGCGCCTTCATCGCGACGCCGATGGAGTTCGGGCTGCGCATCGCCGGAACGGTCGAGCTCGGCGGTCTCGATGCGCCGCCCGACGAGCGCCGCGCCCGCGCCCTGCTCAATCATGGCCACGACCTGTTCCCGGGCTTGCGCGACGGCGCGGTGAGCACCTGGATGGGGTTTCGCCCCTCGATGCCCGATTCGCTTCCCGTCATCGGCCGGGCGCGCGACGGGGTCGATGCCTGGCTTGCCTTCGGCCACGGCCATCTCGGCCTGACCGAGGGGGCGATCACCGGCCGGCTCATCGCCGAAATGGTCGTCGGGCGCTCCCCCTCGGTCGATCCAACGCCCTATCGCGCCGACCGGTTCTGACTGACGGCGAGGACCGCGCGGCCTCTAAGGCTGGCTCGCGGCGGCGCGGATGAAGGGCGCGAAGGCGGGAAACGCGAGGCTCGCCCGATAGACGATCGTCTCGCGATAGGCGGGCGCGCGCCGGACCGCGGCGCGCACGATGGTCGAGACCGCGCCTGGGTTCTGACGAATCGCGCCGACCACCGCGTCGACCACCGAGGCTTCCTGAACCCGCCGGCGCGTGCGCCGGGCGATCTCGTCGCGCGCCGGGTTGCCGACCAGGCCGGCGCTGGTCGCCGCGTTGCGGCCCGCGATTTCGCCGGCCGCCATCGCCTCGTCGAGCGCGGCGGCGAAGCTCGCCGGCAGCGGGGCCTCCTGGGCGACCGCGCCCCGACCACCGGCCGCGAGCAGCAGGACCGCGACCAGCGCCCCGGCCAGACGGCCGGCGGCCAAAGCGGAGGGTCGGGGAACCGTCGTCATTTCGCAACACCCGCGAGCGGCAAGGGCGGATCGCGCCAAGGGTATCGCCGCCCGCGCGCCGCCACAAGCGGCCAGTGCTCTTTCTCCGCCCGGCCCGCGCTGCTATGACCAATAGAGGAAAGCGAGGGAAGGACCATGAAAAAAGGCGTGCTCGGTCTCGACGACCGACTTTACAACTATTTGCTCGATGTTTCGCTCCGCGAGCCCGAGGTGCTCGCGCGGCTGCGCGCGGAGACCGCCGAGCTTTCGGACGCGATCATGCAGATTGCCCCCGAGCAGGGCCAGTTCATGCGCCTGCTCGCCGAGCTCATCGGCGCTCGCCGGGCGATCGAGGTCGGCGTGTTCACGGGGTATTCGAGCCTTTCGGTGGCGCTCGCGCTGCCCGCCGACGGCCGCCTCGTCGCCTGCGACGTGAGCGAGGAATGGACCGCGATCGCGCGCCGCTATTGGGCCGAGGCGGGGGTCGCCGAGCGGATCGATCTGCGCATCGCGCCGGCGATCGAAACCCTCGACGGGCTGATCGCCGCGGGCGAGACGGACACCTTCGACCTCGCCTTCATCGACGCCGAGAAGCGCGAATACGCGGACTACTACGAGCGCATCCTCGCGCTCCTGCGTCCGGGTGGCCTGTTGCTGGTCGACAACGTGCTCTGGAGCGGCAAGGTCGCCGATCCGACGGTCGACGACATCTCGACCCGCGCGCTCCGCGCCTTCAACGTGATGCTGTGTCGGGACGAGCGCGTGAGCCTCAGCCTGCTGCCGATCGCCGACGGCGTCACGCTCGCCCGCAAGCGGTGAGCTCGGCGAACGCGGGATCGTCGAACAGCGCCGCGACGATCTCGATCTCGGGGCCGTAGGCGCGGTCGCCGGCGTAAGGGGCCACGCGCGCGCGGACCAGCGCGCGCAGGGTCGCGACGTCGGCGCCCGGGCGCTCGCCCCGCTGGTCGATCGCGACCAGGGCGGCGTAAAGCTCGTAAGCCGCGATCATGCGGGCGATCTCGGCCATCTCGAACAGGCGGTCGAGCGCCGGGAAGATCATGGTCATGGCGTCCTCCTGGCCGAACGACGCCTCCGCCTGGTTGAGCGTGACCGGGGCGGCGAGCAGGCGCAGCCGGGCCTCGTGACCGAGCGCCGCCTTGTGCAGGATCACGAGCCCCGCGTCCATGCCCGGACGCAGCGCGAGCTGGGGGGCGAGGCCGCTGTGGCGCGCATCCAACAGGCGGTGCAGGCGGCGGACCGAAAGCGCGCCCGCGCTTGCCAACGCGACCGCGAGCCCGTCGGCCGCGAGCGCGAGATGCGCGTTGTGGAAGCTGCCGGTATGCAGAATGCGCGCCGGCCCGTCGCCGTTTCCGGCGACGAAGACCGGATTGTCGCTGATGCTCGCGAGCTCCTCGGCGAGAACCGCCTCGAAGCCCGCGAGCGCGTCGAGCAGCGCGCCCATGACCTGGGGAGTGACGCGCAGGGAAATCGCCGCCTGCGCCGCGCCGCGCGGGATCGCGCTCCCCGCGAGATGGCGGCGCAAGCGGCGCGCGGCCTCGGCGATGCCGGGTTGGGGGCGCAGGCGATCGACGGCGGGATCATAGGGCTCGAGGGGCGCGGCCATGGCCTCGACCGAGGCGGCGGCGACCAGGATGAGAAGCCGCGCGGTCCGGCCGAGCGCGCGCGCGGCCTCGAACCCGTAGGCGGGCGAGGCGGCGACCCCGTTGATCAGCGCCAGCCCCTCCTTCGCGCCGGGCACATAGGGCGCGACCCCGCGCGCGGCGAGCGCCTCGGCGGCGGGGATGCGCGCGCCGTCGTCGCCGATCACGAAGCCCTCGCCGACGAAGGTCTGCGCCATGTGGCAAAGCGGGATGATCTCGCCCGCCATGCCGAGCCCGCGCGCCGGCACCCAGGGGGTGAAGCCGTCGTTGAGCCGGTCGACGATGAAGCGACAGAGCGCGGCGCTCGCCGCCGCGTGGCCGGAGAGGAAATTGACCAGCCGCGCCAGCATCATGCCGCGCGCGACCGGGGGCGAGAAGGGGGCGCCGGTGGCGGCGGCGCGGGCGCGCAGCACGTTGCGCTGAAGTTCGGCCCAGTCCCGGGTCTCGATCCGCTCGCCATGCAGGGCGCCGAAGCCCGTGTTGACCCCGTAGCAGAGCGCGCCCGCGTCGAGCAGGGCGAGAAACGTCGCCCGCGCCGCGTCGATGCGGTCAAGCAGCGCCGGCGCGAGCGCGAGCGTCTCGCCTTCGTGGATCACGCGCCGGTAGACCTCGGGCGTGAGATCGGCGGGATCGGCCAGGGTTATCATCGCGTGATCATCAGAGGTAGCGTAGCCGCGTGCCGAGGCCAAGGCGGGCGGCCTTCTCGATCATGGCGTGGCCGAGCGCGATATCGGAAAGCGACAGCCCGCGGTGCCAGAACAGGATGGTCTCGTCGTCGCGCTCTCGGCCCGCAAGCCGGCCAGCGACGATCTCGCCGAGCTCGCCGTGGATGGTCTCGCGGCGCACCCGGCCCGCGTCGATATGGCGGCGCAGGCTGCCGAACGGCCCGACCGTGCATTGGCCCCAGTCGTCGACCACGATCTTGTCCATGATGTCGGTGAGATCGTCCTCGATCGCGCTCTTGGTGCCGTAGGGAACCACGAAGGCGCCGGGCTTCACCCAGCGGGTCCGGAACAGGGGCTCGGGCTCGACCAGCCGCGAGGCCTCGACCATCACGTCGGCGCCTTCGAGGCAGTCCCGCCAGCTTTCGGTCGCGCGCACCGGCTTGCCGAGATCGCGCGAAAGCCGCTCGGCGAAGGGTTCGCGGCTTTCGGGACGGCGCGAATGGACCCGGATCTCGTCGAAGTCGAACAGGTGGTCGAGCAGGCGCACGTTCCAGTACGAGCTGCCGCGCGCGCCGATGTTGCCGAGCACGCGGCTGTCCTTGCGCGCGAGATACTTGGCGCCCAGCGCCGTCATCGCGCCGGTGCGCATCTCGGTGATCGCCTTGGCGTCGAGCAGCGCGACCGGCGCCCCGGTCCTGGGGTCCATCAGGTTCAGAAGCGCCATTTCGGAGGGCAGGCCGTGGCGGTAGTTGTCGACGTAATCGCCGACGATCTTGACTCCCGCGACCCCGAGCGGCGCGACATAGCCGCGCAGCACGTTGAAATGGCCGCCGAAGGCCGGGTCGGGGACGAGATGCATGCGCGGCTCGATCACCGCCTCGCCCGCGCCCTGGGCGGCGAGTCCGGCCTCGACCGCGCCCAGGATCTCGTCGTCGGTCATGGCGAGCGAGTCGATATCGGGTCCGCCGAGATAGGTGAAGTGAATTTCGTCCACGGCGTTCGGTCCTCTCCTCGATGTGCGTTCAAGGCATCAAACAGGCGCGCGCGCCCGAGCGCAACTCACGGCGGCGTGCGCGAGGCGCGGGCGGTCTCAGGAAGGCGCGTCGGCCGCCGCCCGCTCGGCGCGCGCGCGCGCGGCCGCCGCCAGAGCCTCGATCAGGGCGGGCGTGATGCGGCCGTCGGCGCGCAAGCCCGCGCGACGCTGGAAGGCGCGCACCGCCGCGCGGGTGCCGCCGCCGACCATGCCGTCGACCGCGCCGGTATAGAGGCCGAGGGTCTTGAGATAGCGCTGGGCGGTCATCTCGATCCGCGCGAAGTCGGCCGTCGGGCGAGGCTGGGCGCGCTTCGGGCGCAGCTCGCGGGCGGCGATCGTCTTGCGCAGGGCGCTCGCGCGCCTGGCGGCGGCCGCGATCTCGCGCTCGTCGAGCTGGTTGGCCAGCCGGTCGCGATAGGCGGCGCCGTTCGCGTCGCCCTCGGCGGCGAGGAGTAGCCAGGCATGGGCCTCGACCGGGTCACGCTCGATCCCCTGGCCGTTGGCGAGCAAAAGACCGAGGTTGGCCTGGGCGACGGGATCGCCGGTCAGCGCGGCGGCGCGGAACCAGCGCGCGGCGGCGACGTAGTCGCGACGGATATTGGTGCCGAAGGCGAGCAGGATGCCGAGATTGGTTTGGGCGGTTGCGAAGCCCTGCTCGGCGGCGCGGGTGTACCAGCGCACCGCCTCGGCGGTGTCGGCGGCGAGCCCGATTCCCTTCTCGTACGCGTAGCCGAGGTTGTTCTGGGCCGGGGCGAAGCCCTGCTCGGCGGCGGCGCGGTAAAGCGCCACGGCGCGGGCGATATCGCGCGTCACCCCGTTGCCCGTGGCGTAGAGCCGGCCGAGGTTGAACTGCGCCGGGGCGAAGTTCTGGTCGGCGGCTTTTCGGTAATAGGCGATGGCGCGGGCGATGTCGGGGCTGTCGTCGACGCCGGTCTCGTAGGCGACGGCGAGGTTGAAGAGCGCCTCGGCGTAGCCCTGCTCGGCGGCGCGCTCGTACCAGTGGAGCGCCTTCTTGAAATCGCGCGCGATGCCGGTGCCGAAAGCGTACATCTGGCCGAGCCGGAACTGGGCCGGCGCGAAGCGGCGGGCGGCGGCGCGGCGATACCATTCGATCGCGCGGGAGGTGCTGCGCGCGACGCCGTAGCCATTCTCGTAAAGCGTCGCGATGTCGTACATGGCGTCGAGATCGCCGGCCCGCGCGAGCGGCATCCAATGATTTCGGGCGAGCTGGTAGTCGCCGGCCTCGAACGCGGCCCATCCGGCGGCGAAGTCGGCCCGCGCCGGGGCGGCGAGCGGCCCGAGGAGAATCGCCGCCACGCCCATCACCACGGCGATCCACGCGCGGGCGCGGTGGCGCGGTCGGGGGGGCTGCGGGCGGTTGCGGGCGGGCATCGGCGGGTGGAGCGTCTTGTCGTGATCCTCGGGGCCGCTATGATGCGCGCATCCCGCGCACCGCCGCAAGCGGCGCGGCGCGCCACCGACGACGAGGCCATGTCGCCCAGCTACTGGTCCGAGGCCGTCGCGCATCTGTCCGATCGCGACGCGGTCCTCGCCCGCATCATCGCCGCCTATCCGTCCGAGCACCTGATCGCGCGGGACGACCCCTTCGGCACGCTCGCCCGCTCGATCGTCGGCCAGCAGATCTCGGTCAAGGCGGCGGCGTCGGTCTGGGAGCGGCTCGAACGGACGCTCGGCGCGGTCACGGCGGCGCGCGTCTCGGCGGCCGACGAGGCGACGCTCCGCGACTGTGGGCTGTCGCGCTCGAAGATGCGCTACCTCGGCGATCTCGCGGACCAGTTCCTCTCGGGCGCGATCGATCCCGCGCGCTGGGCCGGGCAGGACGACGAGGCGGTGGTCGCCGCGCTCACCCGGGTCAAGGGCATTGGCCGCTGGACGGCCGAGATGTTACTGATCTTTCATCTTCTGCGACCCGACGTGCTGCCGCTCGCCGATATCGGCCTGCAACGGGCGGTGGCGCGGCACTACGCCGACGACGACCGGCCCGACGCCGAGGAGATCACGCGCATCGCCCGGCCCTGGCGGCCCTGGCGCTCGGTCGCGACCTGGTATTTGTGGCGGAGCCTCGATCCGCTTCCGGTGTCTTATTGAATCCGCCGCGCGCGGACCTAATCGAGTTCGCGCGGCAGCACGTCGACGGCGGCGAGCGTGATCGCCGGGCCGAGGCTTGCGGGCGCGCCCGGTGATCCGCAGGGCGGCGCCGTGAGGTCGGCGGTGCACAGGCGGATCGCCCAGGCGTTGGGCACGCCGCGCTCGGCCATGGTTACGCGCATGGCGTCGATCGCGGCGCGGTCGAGCGGGCCAACCACCACGCGGAACCAGACCTTGCCCTTGACGATGCCGATCGCCATGCCGGGCGAAAGCTCGGCCAGGCGCTCGATCAGCGCCTGCGCCCGGTCGGCGAGGCGGAAGCTGCCGACGACCAGGTAGATGGCTGGGTGGTTGGCGCCGCCGGCTTCGCCCGGAGACGGCTCGGCGGGCATCGGCCCGGGAGAGGCGGTCGCCGGCGCGGACGGCAGGTCGTCGCCGAGCGCCGCGAGCAGGATCGGCCGGGGCTTGGGCGGCGGCGGTGGCGCGAGGAGCGCGGCATCGACGACCAGCGTCGCCAGCTTCGCGGGCGTGGACGCGGTTACGAGAATGAAGGGCACGGGAGCATCGGCGGCGGCCACGAGCCGGGACGACGCGGGCGGTTCGGGCGTCGTCATCGCCGGCGCGGGCATGCCGCCCGCGCCCCGGTCGCCCTGGGGCACGTCGGCGAGGGCGAGCCGCGTCTCGTCGCCCGGCCGGCAAACCTCGGTCACGTCGGCGGCGGCGACCCCCCGGATGAGCGAGCAATCGCGTTGCGTGACGAAGGACAGCGCGTGCGAGGTCATGCTCTTGCCCGAAACCAGAAGGCTGAAGCCGTCGATCGCCGTGCTCGCGACGGTCGCCACCGGGGGCAGGAAACAGGCGCCGAGAAACAGCGGCGTCGCCAACGCGGCGAGGCGAAGGACGAAGGTCGTGCCTTTGAAAGGAAAAATGCTCATGATCCACCGAACGACAGGTCGGGCGAAGGGCGTCTTGCCACGTATCGTTAATAGACGTTAAGGGTTAACGGGGGCTTAACGCGGCGCGCCCGAGGGACCGACGGCGAGGGCGTCGTCGCATAGATGTTGTTGCGGGCGTCCCCACTGGCGTACTATATCTTGAGATCATGGTTTCCATGGGGGCGAGGCGCCGGATATGGCGATGCGAAAGAGGGAACGCGCGCAGAAGGGGGTGGCCATCGGTGGGCGGGCGGTCTTTCTCACCTTCGCGCTGGCCTTCGCGCTCGGCGGCTGCGCGAGCGCGACCAAGGACATGCAACTCGTCGACCGGGGCGCGGGCGCCTTCGTCGCCGGCGACCCCGCCGAGGCCGAGCGCCAGCTCCGCGCGGCGCTCGAGATCAACCCCGACAACGGCTATGCGCTGATCACGCTCGCCGCCGTGTTCGAGCGCACGGGGCGCATGGACGAGGCGCGCAAGCTCTATGCCGAGGCGGCGGCGCGCGGCGGCGCGGCCGGTCCCGGCCCGCTCGGGGTCGAGGGAGCCGAGCGCGCGGCGCTCGCGGCGCTCGCCCGCGAACGCCTGGTGGTTCTCGCGGCCGGCGGGGCGGCGGGCGGAGAGGGCGAGACCTCGGCCAGGGACGGCGCGCCCGGCGCGGAGACGGTGGAGACCGTGTTCGCCAACCTCGCGCGCGTCAGCGACGATCTGCGGCGGCTTTCGGCGGCGCTCGACGCGAAGCCGGCGATGGCGGGAATGGCGGCGGCCCCGGCGCGTTCATCCGCGCCGCGCGCGCCCGCGGGCGCGCCGATCCTTCTGGTTCCCCCCGCGTCGGCGTCGGCCACGACGGCGGGCGGCGCGCCGGCCTCCGAGCCGCTGGCCAAGCCGGCGGCGACGCGCGCGGCCACGACCGCGAACGGCATCCACCTGCACCTCGCGTCGTATCGGACCAAGACCCGCGCCCGCAAGGGCTGGCGGGAGGCGGTGGCGCGCTACGGCGACCTGCTCGCCGGGCTCGATCATTCGATCGTCCGGGTCGACCTCGGCCACGGCATGGGGATTTATTACCGGGTGCTCGCGGGGCCGGTGAGCGGCGAGGACGCGGCGCGCGCGCTGTGCGCTCGTTTCAAGTCCCGGGGCGCCTATTGCGCGCTGGTCTTCCCCGAGCGCACGGTCGAGGCGCGCACCCCCACCCTCGATTAGGGCGGACCCGGTCAAGTCGGCGCCGGTCCATTCCTCGTCCGGATGATCTCTTTTGCACGCATCGGTTGACGCGGGCGGGCGTGGCTGTGAAGATGCCGCGCGCTTCCGGGGGCTGCCGGGGGGCTGGCCGTTTTCAGGTTCGGGTAGCGGGTCGTCGCCGATGTCCTATGTCACAAATCCGCTCGTCGGCGCCGTCGTCGCGCCGCCCATCGCGACGGTGCGCGAGTGGATCGCGGATTGCAGCTTCCCGCCCGATGCGCCGCTGATCGACCTCGCCCAGGGCGAGCCCGCCTATCCGCCGCCGCGCGCGCTGCGCGACCATTTGGCCGAGATCGCCGTCCAACCCGACGCCGCGCGCTACACGGCGGTGCCGGGGCTCGACCGGCTTCGCGAGGCGCTCGCCGCCGATATCCGCGCCATCTACGGCGGCGGGGTCGAGGCCCGGCAGGTGCTTGTCACCGCCGGGTGCAACCAGGCCTTCTGCCTCGCGATCATGGCGCTCGCCCAGGTGGGCGACGAGGTGATCCTGCCCGCACCTTACTACTTCAATCACCGCATGTGGCTCGACATGCTGGGGATGCGCGCGGTTCTGCTACCGCTCCACGCCGAGCGCGGCGGCGTGCCCGACCCGGCCGACGCGGCGGCGCGGATCGGCCCGCGCACGCGCGCGATCGTGCTGGTGACGCCCAACAACCCAACCGGCGCGATCTACCCGCCCGAGGTGATCGACGCCTTCTTCGATCTCGCCCGCCGCCACGGCATCGCCCTGGTGATCGACGAGACCTATCGCGATTTCATCGACCGCGAGGGCGCGCCGCACGACCTGTTCGCGCGCGAGGATTGGGACGCGACGCTGGTTCATCTCTACAGCTTCTCGAAGGTCTTCGCGCTCACCGGCTACCGGGTGGGCGCGGTGGTCTGCGGTCGCGCGCTCCGCGACGAGATCGCCAAGACCATGGATTGCGTCGCCATTTGCGCGCCGCGCATCGGCCAGGAGGCGGCGCTTTTCGGGATCTAGCATCTCGACGCTTGGCGCGCCGAGAAGCGCAGGGCCATGCGCGTGCGCGCCGTCGCGCTGCGCCAGGCCTTCCGCCTCAACGAGCTGCGCCACGAGCTGGTCAGCGTCGGCGGCTTCTTCGCCTATGTTCGCCACCCCTTCGCCGGCAAGACGGCCGAGGACGTCGGCCGTCGGCTCGCCCGCGAGCACGGTCTTCTCTGCCTGCCGGGGGGGACCTTCGGACCCGACCAGGACGCCTACCTGCGGCTCGCCTTCGCCAATGCCGGCGTCGAAACCATGCCCGAGATCGCGCGCCGCCTCGCCGCCAGCGAGCGCCGGGGCGACCGGGCCTGATTCCTCCGCCCCGAAACCTTATGAACGCGTTTGAACGCGCCGCGCCGATCCACTATGACTCGGCCTGACCCGCGACGACCGGCGACGGAAGGGGGAGGAGACGACATGACCGACGACAGTTTCAAGGCACTGGTTCTCGACCAGGACGAGAGCGGCGTCAGCGGCGCGCTCAAGACGCTGAACACCGAGGCGCTCCCCAAAGGCGACGTCACCATCCGGGTCGCGTATTCGAGCCTGAACTACAAGGACGGGTTGGTGCTGACCGGCAAGGGCCGGCTGGTGCGCAATTACCCCCATGTGCCCGGCGTCGATCTCGCGGGCACGGTCGAGGCGTCGGATTCGCCCGCCTTCAAGCCCGGCGACGAGGTGCTGGCGACCGGCTGGTTCATCGGCGAGCGCCACTGGGGCGGCTATGCCCAGAAGGCGCGGCTGAAGTCGGACTGGGTGATGCCGCTGCCCGAAGGGCTTTCGGCCAAGCGGGCGATGGCGATCGGGACGGCGGGGCTGACCGCCATGCTCTGCGTGCTCGCCCTCGAGGAGCACGGGCTCGCACCCGGCGACGGCGAGGTGGTGGTGAGCGGGGCCGCGGGCGGCGTCGGCAGCATCGCGGTCGCGGTTCTCGCCGCGCTCGGCCATCGGGTGGTGGCCTCGACCGGGCGGGCAGAGACCCATGATTATCTGCGCGCGCTCGGCGCCGAGGCGATCATCGACCGCGCCGAGCTTGCCGAGCCCTCGACTCGGCCGCTCGCCTCCGAGCGCTGGGCGGGCGCGATCGACGGCGTCGGCGGACAGACGCTCGCCAACATCCTGCGCGCGACGCGCTACGGCGGCAGCGTCGCGGCCTGCGGGCTCGCCGGCGGGGCCGATCTGCCGGTGACGGTCATTCCCTTCATCCTGCGCGCGGTCAACCTTCTGGGGATCGAATCGGTCCAATGCCCGATGGCGCGCCGCAAGCTGGCCTGGGAGCGGCTCGCCCGCGATCTGCCCATGGCGGCGCTGGATGCGGCGACCGAGGTGGCGCCCCTCGCGAGGGTGCTGGAGCTTGGCCCCCGAATCCTCAAGGGCCAGGTGCGCGGCCGCGTCGTCGTCGACGTCAACGCTTGAGGTTATACCGGCGCGCCGATCAATCGGCCCGTCGGGCGAGGCGGGCGGGGGCGAAGGTCGCGGCGTCCACGCTCGCGTCGGCGATCTCGGCCGGCGAGTCCTCGCCCATGACCAGCGCGGCGGCGAGGCGGGCCGTGGCGGGCGCGGTCATGATGCCGATCCCGCCCTGGCCCGCGAGCCAGAAGAAGCCCTCGCATCGGTCGTCGTAGCCGATCACCGGCAGGTGGTCGGCGACGAAGCTGCGCAGACCCGCCCAGCGATGGCTCGGACGGCGCACCGCGAGGCTGGTCGCGCGCTCGATCCGGTCGATGGCGATGGCGATGTCGATCTCCTCGGGCTGGACGTCGCAGGGCGGCATCGGCGTCTCGTCGGCGGGCGAGGCGAGGATTCGTCCGGCGTCGGCGCGGAAGTAGAATTTCTCGTCGATATCGACGACCATCGGCCAGGGCGACGGATCGAATCCCTCGGGCGGGTCGAACACGATCACCGTGCGCCGCTTGGGCACGAGACCGACGGGCGCGGCGCCGGCGAGCGCCGCGATCTCGTCGGCCCAGGCGCCGGCGGCGTCGATCAGCACCGGCGCGGCGAACTCGCCGGCCCGGGTCGCGACCCGCCAGGTCCCGTCGCGGCGCGCGATCGCCGTGACCTCGGCGTCGAGGGCCAGCCGACCGCCGCGCGCCTTGAGGCCGCGCAGATAGCCGTGATGAAGGCCGTGAACGTCGAGCTCGACCGCGTCCGGCTCGATCGCCGCGCCGGCGAGGTAGTCGGGCCGCAGAACGGGCACCAGCGCGCAAGCGCGCTCCGCGTCGATGGCTTCGAGCACGTCGGGCTGGGTCGCGAGCTTGGCCTCGAGCGTCGCCATCTGGTCGCCGCGCGCGACGAACATGAAGGGGCGCGGCGAGACCAGCGGCGCCTCGGCGAAGCCCTCGGGCGGCGCGAACAGATGACGCTGGCTCGCCGCCGCGAGCGCGCGCACCGGGGCCTCGCCGTAGGTGCGCAGGAACATCGCCGCCGACCGCCCGGTGGTGTGGTAGCCGGGCGCGCTCTCGCGCTCGACCACCAGAACCCGGCGCGCGGCCGAAAGCTCGAAGGCGACCGAGGCCCCCGCGATGCCGCCGCCGATGACGATGACGTCGAAATCCATGACCCAACCCTTCTCCCCGTGACGCCCGGCCGAAAAGTGGCCGACCAACCCGCGCGGCGATTATAGGGCCGGTTCGCGGGCGCTGAACAGGGCCGCCCCCGACGGGTTCACGATGGCGGCCGCAGCCCTTCGCCGCGGACGGTTTGGCCCAGGCGGTCGAGGAGCGGGGGCAGGACGCGAGCGGCGATCCGGTCGGCGTCGCGGGTCGCCGCGAGGCCGTCGACGCGACCGCGCCAGACGAGCGCGCCGGCGCGGTCGCGAAGCTCGATCTCGGCGACGTAGCGGTAGCGGTTTCGCGGCGCGCCGCCAAGGCCGAGAATCGGCAGGTCGATGCTAACGCCGACGTCGCGCGTGCCGCTCGACCCGATCACGCCGGCGAGTCCGACCTCGGGTAGGCTCGCGCGCCCTCCCGCGGCCACCGTGATGACGCGAAACGAGAGCACGTGGGGCGCGTTCGCGTCGATCCCATGGCCGCGCGCGACGAGCAGCCGCCGGAGACGTTCGATGAGCGCGGCGCGCGTTGGCCCGTCGCCCTCGACCGCGAGCGAAAAAGGCGCGCCGGCGGGAAGCGGCGCGATCGCGGCGGCGTCGATCCGGCCCGAGAAGACATCGCCCCCGGGCGCCGGCGCGCAGCTCGCGAGCGCCGCGACGAGCGCGATCGCGGCGAGCCCCCGTCGCGTGCCGCGTCCGCCTCGATCCCCGCCCCGATTGCGTCGCCAATGGATTCGCATGTCACGCTTTCGGCTTAATTGCCTTGAATTTTTCTTTCCCGGCCGTTTGTTGACCCTCCCGACCGCCGGCCCTACGATGACGCGTTTGGACGATCCCGATAACCCCCGGGTTGTCAGCGTCGGGGTGGATGTACTGACGCCAGATCAACATTGTTGGGAGGACCAAAATGAAGATTACCATAGCGCGCGCCATGCTCGGCGTTGCCGTCGCCGTGGGCTTCAGCGCCGCGGCATCGGCGAAGACGCTGGTTTACTGCTCCGAGGGGAGCCCGGAAGGCTTCAACCCGTCGCTCTACACGGCGGGCACGACGTTCGACGCCTCGTCGCGCCAGATCTACAACCGGCTTGTCGAATTCGAGCGCGGCACCACCAAGATCGTGCCGGCGCTGGCCGAATCCTGGGACGTGTCGAGCGACGGGCTCGTCTACACCTTCCATCTGCGCAAGGGCGTGAAGTTCCAGACCACCAAGAACTTCAAGCCGAGCCGCGATTTCAACGCCGATGACGTGGTGTTCAGCTTCAACCGGCAGCTCAGGACGGATCACCCATACCACAAGGTTTCCGGCGGCGGGTACGAGTACTTCAACGCCATGGACATGCCGAACCTGCTGAAAAGCGTCGAGAAGATCGACGACTACACGGTGCGGTTCACGCTCAACGTCCCCGAGGCGCCCATGATCGCGAACCTCGCGATGGATTTCGCCTCGATCCTGTCGGCCGAGTACGCCGACAAGATGTTGGCCGCCGGCACGCCCGAGAAGGTCGACCTCGACCCGGTCGGCACCGGGCCGTTCCAGCTCGTCGCCTATCAGAAGGACGCGGTCATCCGCTACAAGGCCCACCCCGATTATTGGGCGGGCAAGGCCAAGATCGACAACCTCGTGTTCTCGATCACGCCCGACGCAGCCGTGCGCTACGCCAAGCTTCGGGCGAACGAGTGCCAGGTGATGCCCTATCCGAACCCGGCCGATCTCGACGCGATGCGCAAGGACTCCGACATCAACCTCCTCGAGCAGGAAGGGCTCAACGTCGGCTACCTCGCGTTCAACACCGAGAAGAAGCCGTTCGATAACAAACTGGTGCGCAAGGCGATCAACTTCGCGATCGACAAGAAGGCGATCATCGACGCGGTCTATCTCGGCGCTGGCGTGCCGGCCAAGAACCCGATCCCGCCGACCATCTGGTCCTACAACGACGACGTGCAGGACTATCGCTACGATCCGGTCGTCGCCAAGGCGCTGCTCAAGGCCGCGGGCTATCCCAATGGCTTCGAGACCGACCTCTGGGCGATGCCCGTGCAGCGGCCCTACAACCCGAACGCGCGGCGGATGGCCGAGATGATGCAGGCCGACCTCGCCAAGGTGGGGATCAAGGCCAAGATCGTCACCTACGAGTGGGGCGAGTACCTCAAGCGGTCCAAGCAGGGCGAGCATCAGATGATCCTGCTGGGTTGGACCGGCGACAACGGCGATCCCGACAACTTCATGTACGTGCTGTTGGGCTGCGCCGCCGCCAAGGGCGCCAATCGGGCGCGCTGGTGCTACAAGCCGTTCAACGACCTTCTGGTGGAGGCCAAGAGGACGGCCGACGTCGCCAAGCGCACCGAGCTTTACAAGAAGGCGCAGGTCGTCTTCAAGGAAGAGGCGCCGTGGTTCACCATCGCGCATTCGGTGGTGTTCGTGCCGGTCCGCAAGTCGGTCGTCGATTACCGGATCGACCCCTTCGGCGGGCATGTCTTCTATGGCGTCGACCTGAAACAATAGACGACGACAATCGCCAACCGGCGGCCGGGGGGGGGACGCGTCTCCCCCCGGCCCATCGCCCGCGACGAGGTAAGTTCCACCCGTGCTCCAGTTTTTCCTGCGGCGCGTCAGCCTCGTCATTCCGACCTTTTTCGGCGTGACGCTGCTGACATTCGCGCTCATCCGGCTGGTGCCGGGTGACCCGATCGAGCTTCTGGTCGGCGAGCGCGGCATCGATCCCGCGCGCCACGCCATGCTGCGCGCCGAGCTCGGCCTCGACAAGCCGCTGCTGGCGCAATACGCGATCTACATCTCGGACGTGCTCCAGGGCGATCTCGGCAAGTCGATCGTCACCAAGGAGCCGGTGCTCTCCGAGTTCCTGACCCTGTTCCCGGCGACCATCGAATTGTCGCTCTGCGCGATCGTGTTCGCGCTGTTGCTCGGCCTGCCGGCGGGGATCATCGCGGGCGTCAAGCGCGGCTCGGCCTTCGACCATACCGTGATGGGCGTTTCCCTGACCGGCTATTCGATGCCCATCTTCTGGTGGGGTCTGTTGCTGATGCTTTATTTCTCGGTCTATCTCGGCTGGACTCCGGTCTCGGGCCGGATCTCGGTGATGTACTGGGTCGAGCCGGTGACCGGCTTCATGCTGATCGATTCGCTTCTGTCCGACGACAAGGGCGCGTTCATCTCGGCGCTCAGCCATCTCGTCCTGCCGTCGATCGTGCTCGGCACGATTCCGCTCGCCGTGATCGCGCGCATGACGCGCTCGGCGATGCTCGAGGTGCTGAGCGAGGACTACGTTCGCACCGCGCGCGCCAAGGGCGTGCCGCCGTTCCAGGTCATCACGGTGCACGCGCTCCGCAACGCGCTGATACCGGTGATCACGGTCATCGGGCTTCAGGTCGGCGTGCTGCTCGCGGGCGCGATCCTGACCGAAACCATCTTCGCCTGGCCGGGGATCGGCAAATGGCTGATCGAATCGGTCAACCGGCGCGACTATCCCTCGGTGCAAGGGGGCGTCTTGCTGGTCGCCGTGGTCGTGATCACGGTCAACCTGATCGTCGATCTGCTCTACGGCCTGATCAACCCGCGCATCCGCTACGCTCGCTGAATCATGCGCATGCATAAGACACCCGGGGGCGAAACGGCATGACGGCCATCCCGACGGAAACGACGCCCGGCGCGGTCGCGCCGCCGCATCCGATCCGCGAGTTCTGGAGCTATTTCTCCGAGAACAAGGGCGCGGTCGCGGGACTCGTGGTGTTCGTGACCGTGGTTTTCGTCGCGGTGTTCGCCAATCTGATCGCCCCCCATCCGCCCGACGTGCAGTACCGCGACCACCTGCTCACGCCGCCGTTCTGGCAGACGGGCGGCAGCGTCGAGTTTCTGCTCGGCACCGACGCGGTCGGTCGCGACATTCTGTCGCGCATCATGCACGGGGCGCGCTATTCGCTGATCATCGGGCTGATCGTGATCACCCTGTCGCTCACGGTGGGCATCGGGCTCGGCTTGATCGCGGGCTTTTTCCGGGGCGTGGTCGAGATCGCGATCATGCGGGCGATGGATATTCTGCTGTCCTTGCCGGGGCTTCTGCTGGCGCTGGTGATCGTCGCCATTCTCGGCCCCGGCTTGTTCAACGCCATGTTCGCGATCGCGGTGGTCTACCTGCCGCATCTCGTGCGCCTGACCCGCGCCGCGGCGATCGCCGAGCGGTCGAAGGACTACGTCACCGCCTCGCAGGTGAGCGGCGCGGGGCTTTTGCGTCTCATGGTCATCACCGTTCTGCCCAACTGCATGGCGCCCTTGATCGTGCAGGCGACGCTCAGCTTCTCGACCGCGATCCTGGATGCGGCGGCGCTCGGCTTCCTCGGCATGGGCGCGCAGCCGCCGACCCCCGAATGGGGCACCATGCTCGCCGAGGCGCGCGAGTTCGTGCAGCGCGCTTGGTGGGTGGTGACTTTCCCCGGGCTTGCGATCCTGGTCACGGTGCTGGCGCTCAACCTTCTGGGCGACGGCCTGCGCGACGCCCTCGATCCGAGGCTCAAGCGCTGATGGCCCTCTTGGAGATCGAAACCCTCACGGTCGAGTTCGCGGGCCGCGTCGGCACGCTCCGCGCGGTCGATCGGGTGAGCTTCGCGGTCGAGCCCGGCGAGATCGTCGGCGTGGTCGGCGAATCGGGCTCGGGCAAGAGCGTCACCATGCTCGCGGTCATGGGGTTGATCGGCTATCCCGGGCGCGTGACCGCCGATCGGCTCGTCTTCGCCGGCGAAGACCTTCTCTCGATGGCCCCGGCCCAGCGCCGACGCGTCACCGGCAAGGACATCGCGATGGTCTTCCAGGAGCCGATGACCAGCCTCAACCCTTGTTTCACGGTCGGCTTCCAGATCATGGAGGCGTTGCGTACCCACGAGGGCGGCAGCCGCGCGCGGCGTCGCGAGCGCGCGGTCGCGCTTCTCGAACAGGTTGGCATTCCGGCGCCGGCGAGCCGGCTGGGCGCGTTCCCGCACCAGCTTTCAGGCGGCATGAACCAGCGCGTCATGATCGCCATGGCGATCGCCTGCAACCCCAGGCTTTTGATCGCCGACGAGCCGACCACGGCGCTCGACGTCACCATCCAGGCGCAGATCATCGATCTTCTCCTGCGCCTTCAGCGCGAGCGCGGCATGGCCCTGGTGCTGATCACCCACGACATGGCCGTGGTCGCCGAGACCGCGCGGTGCGTGGTCGTCATGTACGCGGGCCAGGTGGTCGAACAGCGCGCGGTCGACGCGCTGTTCGCCGCGCCGCGCCACCCCTACACCCGCGCGCTTCTCGACGCGCTTCCCGAGCGCGGCGACGAACGCGGGCGGCTGCCGACGATCCCGGGCGTGGTGCCGGGGATCTACGATCGCCCGATGGGCTGTCTGTTCCACCCGCGCTGCCGTTTCGCCGACGACCGCTGCCGCGTCGAGGAGCCGGGTCTCCGAGGGCTGGGCGACGGCATGGTGCGTTGTCACAAGCCGCTCGCCGCGCCCGCCGAGGTCGAGGCATGAACGCAACCGCGCGGGATACCGCGACCGCCGTCCACGTCGCGGGCGACGCGCCGCTTCTCGAAGCCCGCGCGCTCGCGCGCCACTACGCGGTGCGCCGCTCGATGCTCGCCGGGCGGGCGGTGGTCAAGGCGCTCGACGGGGTCTCGTTCACGGTCGCGGTCGGCGAGACGTTCGCCGTGGTGGGCGAATCGGGCTGCGGCAAGTCGACGCTCGCGCGCCAGATAACGTTGATCGAGCCACCGACGGCGGGCAGCCTTCTGATCGACGGACGCGACGTCGCCGGGGCCGACCGCGCGCGGCTGCGCGCGCTGCGCCGCAAGGTGCAGATCGTCTTCCAGGACCCCTACGGCTCGCTCAACCCGCGCAAGAAGGTGGGGGCGATCCTCGAGGAGCCGCTCGCCATAAACACGACCCTCTCGCGCGCCGAACGCGCCGAGCGCGCGCGCGCCATGATGGCCCGCGTCGGTCTCAGGCCCGAGTATTACGGCCGCTATCCGCACATGTTCTCGGGTGGCCAGCGCCAGCGCATCGCGATCGCCCGGGCGCTGATGCTCAACCCGGCGGTGGTGGTCGCCGACGAGCCGGTCTCGGCGCTCGACGTGTCGATCCAGGCCCAGGTTCTCAACCTGCTGATCGATCTTCAGGAGGAGTTCGGCCTCGCCTATCTGCTGATCTCGCACGATCTCTCGGTGGTGCGCCACATGGCCGACGCGGTCATGGTGATGTATCTCGGCCGCGCGGTCGAGCAGGGAGCCGCGCGGACGATCTTCGCCGCCCCGCGCCATCCCTATACCCGCGCGCTGCTCGCCTCGACGCCTCATGTCGATCCCGAGCTGCGCACCGAGCGGATCGCGCTCAAGGGCGAGCTGCCCTCGCCGCTCGACCCGCCGCCCGGCTGCGCGTTCAACACCCGCTGCCCCTTCGCGACCGAGGATTGCCGCCGCGCCCGGCCCGAGTTGCGGGACTTCGACGGCCGTCTCGTGGCCTGCCACCACGTTGAGACCCTCCCCGTCGAGGCGTGAGCGCCCGGATAGGCTCGCGGGGCTTGTGAAGCGGTCGCCGCGTCGCTAATCTCGCCCGCCGATGAGCCACAACACCTGGATTCACCGCTTCGTCCGTCTCGGCGTTCGCCCGATCGCGCATGGTCGCCTGACCCCCAATCACGTCACCACGCTGCGGCTGTTGACCGGGGTCGCGGCGGCGGCGGCCTACGCGACGGGCGACGCGGAGGGCTACTTCTGGGGCGGCGTCCTGTTTGTCGTCTCGGTGCTGCTCGACCGCGCCGACGGCGAACTCGCGCGCCTTGGCGGCAAATCGACCTCCTGGGGACATACCTACGATCTCTGCGTCGATTCGCTATGCAACGCGATCATCTTTCTGGGCCTCGGGCTGGGTCTGCGCGACGGCCCGCTCGGCCTCTGGGCGCCGGTCATGGGCGCGGTCGCCGGCTTGGCGATCGCCGCGATTCTGTTCATGACGCTCAAGACCGAGGCCCTCGGCGGTCAGCGCGCGGGCGAGATCAAGGGCGCCGCCGGCTTCGACCCCGACGACGCGATCCTCGCGGTTCCGGTGATCGTCTGGCTCGGCTGGCCTCATGGGCTGCTGGTCGCGGCCGCGATCGGCGCGCCCGCCTTCGCCCTGTTCGCCCTGGCGCTCCTGCGCCACCGCCAGCAGCGGTTGCGCGGGTAGCGCTCGGCGCCGATTCAATCCAAGGAAATCACAACCTAAACGGCGCGCAGGCGCAGCACGCGCCCGGCGGTCCACAGGCCGTAGACCGCCGCCCCGACGCCGCAGGCGACGAAGAAGGCATCCAGCCAGCCGATCCAGGTCGCCGGCGCGATCAAGTAGATGCCATCCTCGAGCTCGAAGCCGTCCGTCGCCGGATAGCCGATCGTTTCGCGCCCACCGGCGACGGCCGCGCGGTCGAGCCGCAGGTTGAGGACCATCGAGACCAGCGCCGCAATCGTTCCGAGCGCGCCGAGCGCCAGCGCCCAGTCGCCAAGCGGCCCCCGGGCGAGGCCGATGCCGATGCCGGCGAAAATCGCGGCATAGCCGAGCCCGCCGCTCGCATAGTCGAAATAGTAGCCGAACCGCGATGTCCGGTCCGTGAGCCGCGCGAGCTCGCCGTCGAAATGATCGAGGAAGCGGGCCAGCGCGAATGCGCCCGCCGCCCAGTGGATCGCGGGTGTCCCGCCGGTCGCGAACAGGGCCGCCGCGATCAGTGCGAGGCCGAGCGTCGCCGTCGTGATTTGATTGGGCGAGATCGCCGTGTGGGCCAAGGGGCGAACGAGAACCCGCGCGATCCGCTGGTCGAAGGGAGCGCGCGCGCCAAGGGGCGGGCTGGAGCGAGCGGCCATGTAAATAAGCCTAGGAGGCGCGGTGGCGTTGTCAACGCGAGGGCGATCACGGACGCCGGCCGGCCGATCACGATGCCGCGACCGTCGGCGTGACGATTGACCGGACGCGCGCCATGACCGATCCTCGGGGCCTTGCCGGGTCCGGCCCCGTCCCGGGGCGCCATGGAGGCCGTTTCTTGCGCCTGTTTCGTCTTCTTTATCTCGTCGCCGGCGTCGCGCTGCTGGTCGCCGTGCTGGCCGAGACCGATCTCGCCGAGGTCGGCGCCCGGCTCGCCGAGGTCGGGGTCTGGGGGGTGCTCGCGATCGTTGCCGTTTATGGGCTCGCCTTTCTGTGCGACACCGCGTCGTGGCAGCTCATGCTGCTCGACGTGCCGATCCGGGCGTCCTGGCTCTACCGGCTGTGGAAGGTGCGCATGGTCGGCGAGGCGTTCAACACGGTCATGCCGGCGGCATCCTTCGGGGGCGAGCCGGCCAAGGCGATCCTCCTCAAGAAGCGCCACCGGATCCCCTATGGCGACAGCATCGTTTCTCTGGTGATCGCGCGCACCACCAACCTGATCGCGCTGATCGGCTTCAGCCTGGTGGGCTTCTTCCTCATGCTCGGGGCCGAGGGGCTGAGCCCCGCGTATCGCACGATCGCCGCCTTCGGCATGCTCGGGCTGGTGATCGGCGCCGGCGGGTTCTTCGCGGTCCAGCGCTGGCGGCTTTCGAGCCGGGTCGGTGGCTGGCTCTCTCGGCGGCGCTGGGGCCGACGGCTCGAAAGGGTCCTCGCCGGGATCGAGCGCGCGGACGTGGGCTTCGTCGAGTTCTATCATCGCCGCCCGCGTCGCTTCGCCGGGGCGATCGCGCTTGCCTTCGCCAACTGGACGCTGGGCGCGATCGAAATCGCCGCCGCGCTCTATTTCCTTGGCGCGCCGGTCGGCTTCGCCGAGGCCTGGGTGATCGAGACGGTCGTCCAACTCGTGCGCGTCGGTACCTTCTTCGTGCCCGCCAATCTCGGCACCATCGAGGCGGCGTCGGTGATCATGGTCCAGGCGTTGACCGGTCAGCCGGCGCTCGGCCTCGCCGCGGCGCTGGTCCGGCGCGCGCGCGAGATCCTGTTCGTCTCCTGGGGGTTGGGCCTAAGCTGGCTCGCCGCCTTCTCGCCCGCCGTCGTCGTCGCCGAGGTCACGCGCGCCGCCCGGGACTGACGGTTTTGGTTTCCGCCGGGCCTCCGGCTCGCCGGGCGTTCAGTCTCCGCCGCCGTCGCCCTTGGGCCAGGGGAGAACCTTGGCGTCCATCGCGCCGCCTCTGCCGGCGACGCGGGCGGGCGTGGGCGGCGCGTCCGCGTCGGGCGGGGGCGTGGCGGGAAGGCCGACATCGACCGCCAGCGCCCGGGGCCTCTGGACCGCGAGCACCATGCTCAGCAGTGGTGGCACGATCAGCAGCGTCAGGATCGCCGACAGCGCGAGCCCGCCGACGACCACCGAGCCGAGCCCGCGGTAGAGCTCGGACCCCGCGCCCGGAAACAGCACCAGCGGCAGCATGCCGACCACGCTTGTCAGGGTTGACATGAAGATCGGGCGCAGTCGGTTGCGTGTCGCCTCGCAGATCGCGTCCGCCGGCTCCATCTCCTCGTTGCGGATCAGGTGCAAGGTCTGGTGAACCAGCAGGATCGCGTTGTTGACGACGATGCCGATCAGAATGACGAAGCCGAGCATGGTCAGCATGTCGAGCGGCTGGAAAACGAAGCGGTTGAGCACCAAAAGCCCACCGACGCCCCCCGCGGTCGCGAGCGGCACCGACAGGATGATGATCAGGGGATAGACGAAGCTCTCGAACAAGACCGCCATCAGCAGGTAGGTGATGGCTAGCGCGATGGCGAGGAACAGCTTCATCGCGTTCCAGGTTTGCGAGAGCTTGTCGGCGGTGCCCGAAAGACGCAGCTTGACCCCCGGCGGGAGACCCCGGGCCTCGATCGGCGCGATGACCCGCTCGTTGAGCGTCGCGATCGCGGTTTCGAGCGGGATTTCGGGTGCCGGCGTGACCTTGAGCGTCACCGTGCGCACCCGGCCGCGATGGCGGATCTCGGTCGGGCCCGCGGTCATCCGCACCTTGGCGAGCGAGGCGAGCGGCACGATCCGGCCGTCGCCGACGACGATCGGAAGCTGGGCGATTCCCTGGGTTTGAGTGACGTTGTCGTCGGGGCCCTGGAGCATGAGGTCGATCCGTCGCCCGTCGACCGTGACCTCGGCGACGCGCAGACCCGAGTTCAGGGCGTCGATCGTCTGGCCGAGCCCAACCACCGTCATGCCGTTATCGGCGAGGCGCACCGGGTCGGGCTCGACCCGCAGCTCGGGCGCGCCGAGTTCGAGCCCCGGGATCGGGCGGAACTGGTTGCCCCGGTCGAACGGCATCGCCTGGGCGATCAGCATGGTCGCGCCCTGGGCGACCTTGAGCACCGCGTCGAGGTCGGGACCCGAGACGTCGAGATCGACCGACCGGCCGCCGCCGATGCCGCGCCCGAACAGCGGGTACTGGTTGATCGCGCCGAAGGTGCCGGGCTCGCGGAAGGCGGCCCTTTGCAGCACCGGGATCACGTCGCGCGCGCGCTCGGGCTTGACCGCGGCGGCGCCCAGGAAGGTGCTGCCCCGCGTGGCGACGAAGAAGAAACGATCGAGCTTGGGCGGCCCGTCGGGGGTCTCCTCGGCACCCGCGTTCTCGGCCAGCAGCGGCAGCACGTCGCGCTCGATCCGACCCGCGATCTCGGTCGTGGTCGCGAGGTTGTAGCCCGGCGGTGGCAGGATATAGCCGAACACCAGGTTGCGGTTGCCATTGGGCAGGTATTCGAGCTTGGGCAGGTAGAGATAGGTGCCCGCCGCCGCCGCGCCGCAGATCGCGCCGACCACCAACATCGAGAACAGCCGGCTTCGGGTCGCGGCGCGGGTGAAGGCGAGGACGGCGGCCGAGAAGCCACGCGCGAGCCCGTCGAGACCCGGCAGGCGCGCGCGACTCGCCCCGTCGCCGGGCAGCAGCCTGACCGCGAGCGCCGGAATCACCGTGATCGCGACCAGCAGCGAGAGCAGCACCGAGACCGAGATCGCCACCGCGATATAGCGGAAGAGCTGTCCGACCTCGAGGTCGAGCACCAGGATGGGGATGAACACCATCACCGTGGTCAGCGCCGAGACGAACACCGCGCTCCACACCTCGCTGGCGCCGCGCCGCGCCGCCTCGCCCCGCGCCGCGCCGCTCTCGCGCAAGCGGAAGATGTTCTCCAACACCACGATCGCGGCATCGACCACCATGCCCACAGCGAAGGCGATCCCGGCGAGCGAGATCACGTTGATCGAGCGGCCCATCGCCGCCATGGCGACGAAGGCGCCGATCACCGAAACCGGAATCGCGAGCGAGATGATCAGCGTCGCGCGCCAGGAGCGCAGGAACAGAAGCAGGATGAACGCGGCCAGAAGGCCGCCGACCCAGACGTTCTGGCGCACCAGGTCGATCGCCGAATTGATGTAGACCGTCTCGTCGTAGACTTGGCGCAGCGTCAGCCCCGCCGCCGCCACCGCGCCGCGCTGAAGCTCGGCCACCGCCGCGCGCACCCCGGCCATGGTCTCGATCACGTTGGCGCCGGTCTCGCGCTTGACGCTCAGCGCGATCGCCGGCTCGCCGTTGAAGCGGATGCGCGCGCTCGGGTCCTTGTAATCGAAGCGCACGACGGCGATGTCGCCCACCGAGACCCGCGCGACGCGCCCGCTCGCCGGGTCGATATCGCTGCGCAGAACCACCGCGCGCACACGCTCGGCCGAGTTGAGCTCGGCGTCGGCGCGCACCACGTAGCGGCGCTTGCCTTCCTCGACGTCGCCCGCCGAGACCGAAAGGTTCGCCGCCCGAAGCGCGCGCAGCACGCCGGGCACCGTCAGCCGGTAATGCGCGAGCCGCGCCGGATCGACGGTCACGCGAAGCTCGCGCTCGCGGCCGCCGTAAACGTCGACCCGCCCGACGCCGGAAACCCGTTCGAGTCGGTCCTGGATCACGTCGGTCGCGAAATCGCCGTAGGAGCCCATGTCACGCTCGTTTCCAGGCGCGCGGCGCAGGACCAGCCAGGCGATCGACTGGTCCTCGGCGGCGGCCGTGCGGAGCGTCGGTTCGTCGGCCTCCTCGGGATAGCCGTTCACGCGGTTGAGCCGGTTCGACACCAGCAAAAGCGCGCGGTCCATGTTCTGGCCGACGCGGAATTCGAGCGTGATGCGCGCGCGCCCGTCCTCGGCGCGGCTTTCCATGTCGGTCAGCCCCTCGAGCCCCTTGAGCACGTCCTCCTGGCGGTTGACGATCTCGCGCTCGACCTCGGCGGGCGAGCCGCCGGGCCAATAGGTGGTCACGGTGATGATCGGACGGCGCACGTCGGGGGCGAGCTGGATCGGGATGATGCGTAGCGCGAGGACGCCGAACATCACCGTCATCAGAACCGCCGCGACGACGGCGATGGGGCGGTCGATGGCGATGCGGATCAGGTTCATGCGGCTAGGACCCGCCGCCGAAGGTCACCGGCTGGCCGGGGATCAGGCGCTCGTTGCCGCGCACGACCACGAGTTCGCCGGGCTCGAGCCCGCTCGTGACCTCGAGGCGGTCGCCGATCGCGGCGCCGAGCGTGATCGGACGGCGCTCGGCGATGCCGTTGCCGACCACGAACACGATCGCTCCGGTCTTGCCGTGAACCACCGCGTCCTTGTGGACCGTGGTCACCATTCGCGACGGTCCCAGGGGAAGCGCGAGCGTCACCGACTGGCCGTCGGCGAGCGGCCCGGTCTCGCCCTCGAAGCGGGGGGTGAAGCGCACCCGGCGCGTGCGGGTCGAGGGGTTCTCCTCGACCCCGAGGGCGCGCACGACCGCGACCCGGGGACGGCCGTCGTCGAGGCGGAAGGCGACCTCGACGCCCGGATCTAGCCCCGCGAGCCGGTCGAAGGGCACGTCGGCCTCGATCTCCATGTCGGTGTCGTTCAAGAGCGCCACCACGCCCGCGCCGACCTCGAGATAGGCGCCGATCTCGGTATGGCGCTGGGTGACGACGCCGGCGAAGGGGGCGCGCACGCGCGCGTGGTCGAGGTCGTCCTCGGCGAGCCGCAGATTGGCCCGCGCGCGCTGGATTCGCGCCTTGCTCTGGTCGATTCGCGAGGCGGCCTCGGCGATGTCGGCGCGCGCCGCCTCGACGTCGCCCCTGGCGGCGGCGGCCTCCTGGGTCTTGTCGTCGAGGCGCGCCTGGGAGAAGGCCGCCGATTTGCGTAGTCGATCGAGCCGCGCGAGTTCCTGGCGGGCGAGCGCGAGCCGCGCCTCGGCGGCGGTGAGCCGCGCCTTGGCCGAGGCCAGGCCGGCGCGGGCGTTGGCGAGGCTCGCCTCGCTTTCCGCGAGATCGGCGCGGGCGAGATCGCGGCGCCAGGACAGGCGGTCGTTTTCGATCACCGCGAGCACGTCGCCCTCGGCCACGCGGTCGCCGACCTGGACGCGCATCTCGGCCACCGGCCCCGCGGTGCGCGCGGCGACGACCACGCGGCGACGCGAGACCAGGCGGCCGATCACATCGACCGTCTGGCTGAGCGGCTCGCGGGCGACCGCGTCGACGACCACCGGCGCCGCCTCCTGGGCCCGCGCCGGCCGGCCCGTCGGGAGGGCGGTCAGCAGGGCGGCCAGAATTCCGGCGGCGAGCCGCGCGGCGGTTCTCGTCTGCATCGTCATGATCCGAATATCATACCCCGCCGCGCCGACCCCGGCCACGACCCGTCCACGCCAGAGTTGGAACCAAGGCTCGGAACCAAGGGGCTGGCCCCCAACCGGGGATTGTGGAAGAGTGGAATCAAGTAATGTTTCAATGCCTTCTGTCAAGCACGTTAGCGTGGTGGCGGCCATGACGACCCTTTTGTTCAGCCATCCGGCCTGTGTCGAGCACGACCCGGGTCCGCATCATCCCGAGAGCCCGGCGCGGCTGCGCGCGGTGCTCGCCGCGCTCGATGCGCCGGAGTTCGAGGCTCTCGACCGGCGCGAGGCGCCCCGGGCGGGGATCGACGCCCTCGCGCGCGCGCACGAGCGCGCCTATATCCAAATGGTCCTCGAAAGCGTGCCGTCGAGCGGTTATTTGCATCTCGACCCCGACACGGCGCTGTCGCCGGGCTCGGGCGAGGCGGCCTTGCGCGCCGCCGGCGCGGTCTGCGCGGCGGTCGACGCGGTGGCCGCGGGCGAGGGCGCCAACGCCTTCTGCGTCGTGCGCCCGCCGGGCCACCACGCCGAGGCCGGGCGGGCCATGGGCTTTTGTCTGTTCAACAACGTCGCCGTCGGCGCGCTTCACGCCCGCGCGGTCCACGGGCTCGCGCGCGCGGCCGTGATCGACTTCGACGTCCACCACGGCAACGGCACCCAGCATATGTTCGAGCGCGACGCGGGCCTGTTCTACGCCTCGACCCACCAATGGCCGTACTACCCCGGAACCGGCGCGCGCGCCGAGACCGGGGCCGGCAACATCGTCAACGTTCCGCTCGCGGCCGGCGCGGGGGGCGCCGAGTTCCGCGCCGCGCTGTCGCGCGAGATCCTGCCGGCGCTCGCCGCCTTCGCGCCCGACGTGGTTCTCATCTCGGTGGGGTTCGACGCCCATTCCGACGATCCGCTCGCCGACCTCGCGTTCTCGGACGAGGACTTCGCCTGGGCGACGCGCGAGATCGCCGCGCTCGCGCGCGAGGCCTGCGCGGGGCGCCTCGTCTCGACGCTCGAGGGCGGCTACGACCTTGCGGCGCTGGGGCGCGCCGCGGCGGCCCATGTCCGCGAGTTGATGCGCGCCTGATCGGGGTCCGCCGGGGCGGCCTTGTTTCGCGACGGCGCGCTGCGTACACTCGCGGCGGGATCGGTCGGCGGGGCGAAAAGAGAGACGGCATGGCGACAGGCGACAAGGACGCTGATATCGCGGCGCTCAGCTTCGAGGACGCGCTCGCCGAGCTCGAGGCGATCGTGCGCAACCTCGAGCAGGGCGAAGGCAAGCTCGACGAGGCGATCGACGCCTACGAGCGCGGCGCGGCGCTCAAGCGCCATTGCGAGGCCAAGCTCAAGGAAGCCCAGGCGCGCATCGACCGGATCGTGGTCGCCGACGACGGCGCGGTCGCGACCGAGCCCCTGGCCGAGGACTGAGGCCCCGGGGAGGCCGCGCCATGAGCGATTTCCGCGCCGCGCTCGGCGAGGTCGCCCGCGCGGTCGAGACGACCCTCGACCGGCTGTTGCCGACCCCCGACGGCCCCGAGGGACGCGTCGCCGAGGCCATGCGCTACGCCTGCCTCTCGGGCGGCAAGCGCCTGCGTCCCTTCCTGGTCGTCTTCTTCAAACAGATCTTTCATCATTTCCCGGGTCGTCCTTTCTGAATTCATCTGATGTTTGAAGTCGATGAATTCA
>Ga0114931_10001239_pt1 | contig 32456 bp, 33 predicted proteins | sample 2SBtaG_FD_89579 | JGI IMG/M metagenome (GOLD analysis project Ga0114931, IMG submission 89579) | Deep subsurface microbial communities from Kolumbo volcano to uncover new lineages of life (NeLLi) - 2SBTROV14_V59a metaG | ecosystem: Environmental > Aquatic > Marine > Volcanic | place: Kolumbo...
ACACATACTTCACCCCCCCAGCTTCAGCGCATCCTGCCAGTTGCTTGTCAGCCCCAACTGCATCCGATCGGCGATCCAGCCGGTCAGCTGTTGCAGATAGCTTACCAATACAGAGTCGGTCCACAATTTTTCCTGTGCCAACGGCGTCATACTCCCCAGCAACACCACAATCGTAATCAAGACCATGCCCCGCAATAGACCGAACAGGATGCCCAGCAGGCGGTCCGAGCCACTGAGCACGCTGGCGCGTAGCAGACCAACCACCAGACGGCTGAATAAAATACAGACCAGCAGCGTAGCCAAAAAAATCGCCACAAAGGCCAGCACATAACGCAGCTCATCATAAGCGATCTGCTCCTGAAGCAGATCGGCCAGTGCGTCGGTATAGTGCGTCGCCACCCAGAAAGACAGCAACCAGCCCGCCAGAGAGAATGTCTCCCTGGCAAAACCCCGGAACAATCCCAGTAGCGCCGACAGGGCGAGCACCACCAGCAGCAGCGCATCAATCCAGGTCATCGGCCATCGCTGTCATCACTGAACAGAACATTTTATATGTGGGCATCCGCTTGGTGAAGGCTACGTGCCAGACCATGGCAACGCCTCTGTCAACAACACAACATTATGAAAACGAGGCCTGATTTTATCATGATTGAACAGGCTTCTCATGAAAAAGGACCCGTCATTGGGGAGCCCGTATTATCGATAACGAACGACGAGCCCTAACAACTGCAGCTTTTTCTGCAGCGCCCTGCGGCGGGTGACGGCGGCACTTTTCGTCAGCTCCGGCCCGACCAGCACCCGGATAATCACCTTGCCATTGACAGTGAGCCGGTCCACCAGGGCATGAAAACCCTGCCGGCGCAGCCGATCGCGCAGGGCCCGGGCGTTTTTCGCGCTGTTAAAGCTGCCCACCTGCACGGCCCAGGCAACGGGCGCGGGCACTCCCCCCGGTTTGGCGGGCTGTTTCGTGGGCGTGGGCGTGGCCTGATGAATCGGGGAGGCTTGCAGACTCAGTGGCGGGCGAGGCGATGATTCAGGGGCAACTGCCGACTGGTGATTCCCGGCCTGGCTTGCAGTGCTTCCGGTCGCCGATGTATCGGCAGCGGATGTTTGCTCAAGGGGCAGCGCCTTTGCCGGCAGCGGTGGCACCGGCGGCAGCGTCCCGCCGGCCACAGAGACCGGCTCATCGCCGGGCAAGGCCAGGGTTTCCACCCGGATATCTCCCGGCCTGGGCGGGATGTTGGTCTTGCTGATGCTGCGCTCATAGCCTTTGCTAAAATCAAGGACCATGGGAACAAAGATCACCGCCAGGGCGAGCAATACCAAGGCGCCCACCACACGCTGAGTGGTATGAGTGGCACCATTTTCTGTTGATTTATCCTGCATAACCGCTGAAATTCAAAATCGGGCACCACTGCAATGAATAACTTCCGCGACCGTATAGAAAGAACCGAACACGACGATACGATCCTGTGATGCTACCGCCCGTGCCACAGCCGCCTGGTAGGCCGAGCTGACCTTGGCACCACGCCAGGCCACCGGGCAATGAAGCTGCAACTCCAGCACCTCGAGCAGCCGTTCCACCGGCGCGGCACGCCCGCCGGATAGTGCCGCAGGATACCATTCATCCACAACCCCCTGCATCTCCGCCAACACGCCAGCAATATCCTTATCCCGCAGCATAGCCACCACGGCATAGGTTTTCCCTCTGCAGGGCCGGGCGGCCAGGGTCGTCGCCAGCGCCGCAGCACTCTCCCGGTTGTGGGCCACATCCAGGATACAGGGCACGGCCCCTGGCAACTGCTGGAAACGGCCCGGCAAGCGGACCTCCCTTAACCCGCGAACAATCGCCTGCCGCTCTATCGTAAACGAATCCGGCAGGCATGCAAGCGCCATCAGGACGCCGGCGGCGTTCTGCAACTGGAATTGACCGATCAGACCCGGCAGGGGCAGTCCCCTCAAATGCCGGGCACCACCTTGCCAGGACCATGAAGATGCCGGCATGGCGCCCTGCAGCATAGAAACCGATTGGCGATCTGCCACCTGCCCGTCAACAGCATACTGGTAGTCACAACCGAGCAAAGATATGTCGGCACCCACGGCGCGAGACCGGGAGACCAGGCTGTGGGGAGGTCGGGGATCACTGCAGACCGCGGGACGACCGGCACGGAAGATCCCGGCCTTTTCCCGACCGATTGCCTCCCGGTCAGTCCCCAGCCAATCCATATGATCCAGTCCGATGGCGGTCACCAGGGCCACGTCGGGATCCATCACATTGACGGCATCCAGCCGACCGCCCATGCCGACTTCCAGCAGGACGATATCCGGGGCGGCGCGACAAAAGATATCCATGGCCGCCAGGGTACCGAACTCAAAATAGCTCAGGGAAATATCGCCCCGGGCTCGATCCACGCGCGCAAAGGCCCTGCACAATTCAGCATCGGATACCCATTGCCCATCGATACGGATACGTTCGTTATAGCGCTGCAGATGCGGGGAGGTATAGGCACCCACCCGATAACCGGCGGCCCTGAGAATAGCCTCCAGCATCGCCACGCTGGAACCCTTGCCGTTGGTGCCTGCCACCGTGACTACGACAAAGGGCGGCGGTGACGGACACAGCGGGGTAAAAACCGCCTGCACCCGTTCCAGACCCAGATCGATCGCCATGGGATGCAGCTGCTCCTGCCAGGTCAGCCAGTCTGCAAGCTTGTCAAAACGCATCGTCAACAGGGTGGCTCATCGCTTGTTAGCACACAGGATCAAGATGCGTCCAGTGGTGTATCTGCTCAGTCAGTGGAAGTTTCTTCCTCAGCATCCGGCGCCGGCGCATCCACCCCGCTTTCATCCGGCGGCCGCCGTTGGGACATCATGGCTAACAGGCTGGCAATGCGATCGCGCATCTCCCGGCGATCACAGATCAGATCAATGGTGCCATGCTCCAGCAGTAATTCACTGCGCTGAAAACCTTCCGGCAGTTTTTCCCTGACCGTCTGCTCGATCACCCGCGGGCCGGCAAAACCGATCAGTGCCCGGGGCTCGGCGATATTGATGTCGCCCAGAATGGCCAGGCTGGCGGATACCCCCCCCATAGTAGGATCGGTCAACACAGAAATATAAGGGATGCCCTGCTGGTTCATGCGGGCCAGAGCGGCACTGGTTTTCGCCATCTGCATCAGTGAAATCAGTGCCTCCTGCATGCGGGCACCACCACTGGCCGAAAAACAGATCAGCGGAATCGAACGTTCCATGCATATATTGACAGCCCGCACAAAGCGTTCCCCCACGACTGAAGCCATGGAGCCTCCCATGAAGCCGAATTCGAAAGCGGCGCTGACGACAGCCAGACCCTTGAGCTGCCCCATCATCACCACCAGGGCATCTTTTTCGCCAGTCGCTTTCTGCGCCTGGGTCAAGCGATCCTTGTACTTCTTGGTATCCCTGAATTTGAGCACATCTATGGGCTCAATCTCGGCGCCCATTTCAACCCGTGATTCAGCATCCAGAAAAAAGTCCAGCCGGCGACGGGCACCGATGCGATGATGGAAACCACACTTGGGGCAGACATCCAGGGTGCGTTCCAGCTCGGAGCGATAGAGCACCTGATTACATCCCTGGCATTTGGCCCACAGGCCCTCCGGCACCGCCTTCTTTTTCCCGCCCTCGGTCCTGATTTTCGAAGGCAGCAGTTTCTCAAACCAGCTCATACTGCGACTTTCCCCTTTGACTTCTGACCCATCAGGGCCTGTTGACGGGCATTTGCTCCGCTGCTTCATCAATCGCCTGACGCATTTCAGCGAGCAAGCCGGCAACCGCGGGAATAATCTGCTCGTGCACCTCACCCGCTGCAGCAATCCGGCCAACCACGGCGCTGCCCACCACCACGGCATCGGCAACCCGACTGATCCGCGCAGCAGTCTCTGCATCCCGGATACCGAAGCCCACCCCGATAGGCACGCCAGTCACGGCACGAATTCTCGTCACGGCCTCCTCGACAGACTGCACATCCAGGCTGGCGGCGCCGGTGACACCCTTTAAGGAAACATAATAGACAAAACCACGCGCCATTGCACTGATCCGCTCAATGCGCGCCCCGGTACTGGTGGGCGCCAGCAAAAACACCGGGTCCAGCCGCGCGGCGGTCAGTGCAGCAACATAATCGGCCGCCTCTTCCGGTGGCATGTCCACCGTCAACACGCCGTCCACACCGGCTTCGGCGGCATGCTGGACGAATCGCTCATAGCCCATCACCTCGATAGGATTCAGGTAACCCATCAGCACCACCGGAGTCTCCGCGTCATGGCTGCGGAACTCAGCCACCATCGCCAGCACATCCCGCAGACTGACATGATGTCGCAAGGCCCGCTCACTGGCCTGCTGGATGACTGGCCCATCGGCCATGGGGTCTGAAAAGGGCACACCCAGCTCGAGTATATCGGCACCGGCAGACACCATGGCATGCATCAGGGGCACGGTGACCGCAGGTGCCGGATCACCGGCGGTGATAAAAGGAACCAGGGCTTTGCGCCCCGCCCCACGCAGGCTAATGAAACGCTCAGCGATTCGACTCACAGGCTGATCCCCTCATGTGCCGCCACCGTATGAATATCCTTGTCACCCCGGCCCGACAGATTGACCACGATAATATCCTCCGGCGTCATGGTCACCGCCAGCTGTGCGGCATAAGCCAGCGCGTGGCTGGATTCCAGTGCCGGCATGACGCCCTCTACCCGACTCAATTCGTGAAAGGCATCCAGGGCCTCCTCATCTGTCACCGCCACGTAGCGGGCCCGACCGCAGTCCTTCAGCAGCGCATGTTCCGGCCCTACCCCCGGATAGTCCAGACCGGCGGAAATAGAATGGGTTTCGATAATCTGCCCATCATCATCTTCCATCAAATAGGTGCGGTTGCCATGCAGCACACCGGGACGCCCGGCACACAGCGGCGCTGCATGCCGGCCGCTGGCCAGCCCTTCGCCCGCGGCCTCCACGCCATAGAAGGGGACATCATCTTTCATAAAGGGATAGAACAGACCCATGGCATTGGAGCCGCCCCCCACGCAGGCCATCAGGGCATCCGGCAGACGCCCCGCCTGGGCAAGAATCTGCTGGCGGGCCTCACGCCCGATGATGGCCTGGAAATCCCGTACCATCACCGGATAGGGATGGGGGCCCGCAACGGTGCCAATAATGTAGAAGGTATCATCCACATGAGTCACCCAGTCACGCATGGCCTCGTTGAGCGCATCCTTGAGCGTGCGCGAACCCGAATGCACCGGCACCACTTCCGCCCCCAGCAAGCGCATACGATAAACATTGATGGCCTGACGCTGAATATCCTCCGCCCCCATATAGACCACACAGTCCATACCGAAACGGGCAGCCACCGTCGCGGTCGCCACACCATGCTGGCCGGCGCCGGTTTCGGCAATCACCCGCCGCTTGCCCATGCGGCGTGCCAACAGTGCCTGACCCACCGTGTTGTTGATCTTGTGGGCGCCGGTATGATTGAGATCCTCCCGTTTCAGGAAAATCCGCGCGCCACCCAGCCGCCGGCTCCAGCGCTCGGCATGATACAAAGGGGAGGGACGGCCCACAAACTGACTCAGGTCGGTATCCAGCGCCGCCAGGAATGCAGGATCCTGCAGATAGCGCTCATAGGCGCAGCGCAGTTCCTCCAGCGGCGCCATCAGTGTTTCCGCAACAAATTGCCCCCCGTAAACACCAAAGTGCCCCGTCTCGTCCGGCTGTTCCGCCAGATCAAGCTGACTGCAATCAATTTTCGAATCAGGAATATTCATAACCACCTCACCATCATACACGCCCCTGCACTGCCCATACTTGCCGGATAAAATCAGCCATTTTAGCAGCATCCTTGATCCCTTTCCCGGATTCTACCCCGCCACTCACATCGACAGCGTAGGGACGCACAGCTGCCACAGCCTCTGCCACGTTCGCAGCGTGCAGGCCACCCGCCAGAATCAGAGGTCGGGACAATGTCTGCGGAACCGCGGACCAGTCAAAGGATTCCCCCGTCCCGCCAGGCAGGCCGGGGGAATAACTATCCAGTAGCAGGGCCGCAGCATCGTCATAGCGAGCATCACAGGCCGCCACATCCAGACCAGGGCGCATACGCAGCGCCTTGATATAAGGCCGCTGATAAAGCCGGCAGGCGAGCGGCGATTCATCACCGTGAAATTGCAGATAATCAACCCGCACGACAGAGAGTATTCGTTCGATTTCCTCTTGCCCGGCATCGACGAACAATGCCACCACACTGACAAAAGGCGGCAGGGCATCCACAATCGCCACGGCCTGCTCAGGGCGGACCCAGCGCGGACTGCGGCGATAAAATACCAGACCAATGGCATCGGCCCCCAACAGGGCGGCCTGGAGTGCATCAGCCGGGCGGGTGATGCCACAAATTTTGATACGGGTGCGCGTCGGGTTCACAGGCTCATGGTCTCAGAAGATGCTGCTACAGCGCATGATTATCCTTGATTCCGCAGTGGATTCACAGGGGTATATCTGGAATGATAAAGGGGCGTGGTTACCGTAACCAGCTATAGACTAAATCTGTGGACTGACAGATAGCTGGCAAAATAACGAAAACAATAAACGGGAGCAGCGATGGCTGTTCTGCAATTACTACTGCTGCTGATCATTGCCAACGGTGCGCCTATCCTGGCGCAGTACCTATTCCGGGAACATGGCAATCTGGCCATTGACGACGGCCACTGTTTCCGGGACGGGCGGCCACTGTTTGGTGCCACCAAGACCTGGCGTGGCCTGATCGCCGCGCTGATACTGACCACGCTCACCGCCCTCACCCTAGGCATGGATCCGCTCACTGGTTTCCTCGTCGGCCTGCTGGCACTCTGCGGTGACCTGTTGTCGAGTTTCACCAAACGCCGCCTGGGCTATGCCCCCAGCAGCATGGCACTGGGCCTCGACCAGATCCCGGAAGCACTGTTGCCCACCCTGGCGGTGGCAGCACACCTGGCCTTGTCGGCGGGAAATGTTGTCATGGTCGTGACGCTCTTTTTCCTGATTGAGCTGGGCCTGTCCAGACTGCTGTACCGGCTCGGTATACGCAAGCAGCCTTACTGAGATGGCACAGCGTGCAGATGATGAATGGTCATCTCCGGAGGACAGTTGAAGCGTGCAGCAATAATGGAAGAGCCGGTACCCAGTGAGGTATAGCCCTGCAAGTGGCAATGGCGCCAGGGGCCGGCACAGAAACGCCGGGGGCAATCGGCATTGGTCATCAGCGGGATCCCGCCGGGCAGCCTGATCTGCCCGCCATGGGTATGCCCGCACAACATCAGCGCAATACCGGCATGGGCGACCTGTTTATAGATCTACGGAGAATGGGAAAGCAGCACGGCAACGGCTCCAGGAGGAATATCGCCGCAGGCACGCTCAAGATTGTCCACCCGGTAATAATGAGGGTCATCAATACCCGCCAGATGGATCTCATCCTCCCCCCGCCGCAGGACAACAGACTCATTGAGCAGCATCCTGAGCCCCAGGGCCTCCAGACCAGGCACCATACGGATACAGTCATGATTGCCAAGCACTCCGTAGACCGGCCCGGACAGCTGCGGCATGAGCTGTGCCATGCCTGCCAGTGCCGCCTCATAGGCACCATGGGTGCGGAAACGAAAATCCCCGGTAATTACGCACAGATCATATTCCAGTGCCTGCACACGCTCAACCAGCGTCTGCACAAAGGTGTCGCTTACATCGAGGTGCAAATCACTCAGATGAAGGATACGAAAGCCCTCGAAGGATTCCGGCAATCCCGTCAACTGCAGCCGGTTATGCGTCAGGCGGACAGCCAGGGTATTACGCCGGGCACGCTCCTCCAGCCATAACAAACGCAGCATCTTGCGCAACAGGGAATGGATGGAAAACCAGTTTTCCGGATGAAAAAAATTCCGCCCATAACCGAAGACATGCTGCCCGCCTTCGGACTCGATACCCAGTCGCTGACGCAGATGGATGGCGCCCATGCGGCGCTCCAGGAGCCGCAACAGTGCCTCTTGATCCGGGACTGTTTGCGGTGTCTGGTCCTGAACAGGGCGTGGCACAAAGCGGGGGTTCAGTTCAGCCATTGGGTGTGTTTTTCTTACAGTCAGCGGACCCTGACGGTGCCACCCCCACCAATACGGGGGGCTGCTGGCCATCCACCTCCATCTCCACAATGGCGGCAGATGATCTGACAGCCGCATCGAGCGAATCCCGCTGGCCACCGGCAGCATCGGCAGATGAATGTGCGCCCAACAGATAAACCTTTTGTTCCGGTTCCGTCCGGTTAATCATCACCACAAGCCAGATTTTCATAACGCACCTCCCTTTCAGATTTGTTCAGCTACGATTTTGTGACGCCAGCCACAGTATTCCCCCTGGGCATGACTGACAATGACAGGGTACCTCTCCACCCCAGGGCGCAAGCCTTAAAATGCACCCGTAGCGCTCATAACCACCATCAAGAGCACCCACGCCATGAATACAATATCACCATTAGATACAGGGCGTCTCGGTCTACAACGGGCGCTGGCAGATGCCAGCCGCCAGGTTGCCAAAATCGCCGCCGCAACAGGCACCGCCTCCGACCGACCATCTGATTACACCCGGCCGCTGGTCAGGCTGATCACGGACCGCGACCAGGCCGAGGCAGCCGCGCGAATCATCAAAACAACCGACGAAATCCTGGGCAGTCTCATCGACATCAAAGCCTGACAAATCGCTGTTCGGGAATCAAACGCCTATTTTACCGCAGCCAGCGGCAAAGCATCACCTTTTGTTGTACACTCTGCTTCCATAGAGGCATTCTCAATCTTTCTTTTGCAGGAGTCGATATGGAATATTCAGTCAAGAACACCGCCATCAGCGGCCAGGCCACACCCTGTATCATCGTCGGGGTCTATGAGACGCGCCGCCTCAGCCCGTCAGGACAGCAGCTGGACAAAAGCAGCAGCGGCTATCTGACGGCCATTCTCAAACGGGGTGATATTCAGGGCAAGCTGGATCAGGCCCTGCTGCTGCACGATGTCCCCGGAACCGCCTGCGAGCGAGTGCTGCTGGTGGGCTGTGGCCCGGAAAAAGAGCTGGATGACAACAACTACCGTAAAATACTCGCTCGCGCCGCCACCACCCTGGATCAGCGGGGCATCAGGGAAGGCTGCTGCCATCTGCTGGAACTGGCGGTCCCGGGCCGTGATCTGCACTGGAAAACCCGTCAGGCTATGGAGGTCTTTGAGCATACGCTATATCATTTTAACCAGTTGAAGAGCAAGCCTGACAAGCGTGCCGGTCGCCTGCGCAGGCTCCATTTCAATGTTGCGGACACCCGCGAGCAGAAGGTCGTTCGCCAGGCGGTCAAGGAAGGGCAGGCAATCGCTGCCGGCACCCGCCTGGCACGGGACCTGGCCAATCTGCCCGGCAATATCTGTACCCCTGCCTACCTCGCCGCCCAGGCGAAAAAACTGGCGCGCCAGTCGGAGTGCATCAAGGTCAAGGTGCTGGGTGAAAAGGAAATGGCGCGATTGAACATGGGCGCCCTGCTCTCGGTGGCCCGCGGTAGCCGGCAGGATGCCAAATTGATCGTCATCGACTATCAGGGCGGCAGAAAACAGGACCGCCCCTATGTCCTGGTCGGCAAGGGCATCACCTTCGATTCCGGCGGTATTTCTATCAAACCCTCGGCCGCCATGGACGAAATGAAATTCGATATGTGTGGCGCCGCCAGCACTCTGGGAACACTGGCGGCGGTGGCGGAGATGCAGTTGCCGCTGAACATCATCGGTGTCATCCCTTCCAGCGAAAACCTCCCCGACGGCAATGCCAGCAAACCGGGTGATATCGTCACCAGCATGTCGGGGCAGACCATTGAGGTGCTCAACACCGACGCCGAAGGACGTCTGGTGCTGTGCGACGCCCTCAGCTATTGCGAACGCTTCAGGCCGCGGACCATTATCGATATCGCCACCCTGACCGGCGCCTGTGTCATCGCCCTGGGCAAACATTTCAGCGGCCTGCTGGGCAATGATGAGGCCCTGACGGAAGATCTGCTGGCAGCCGGCAAATGCAGCGGGGATACCGCCTGGCATTTGCCCCTGGGCAAGGAATACCAGCAGCAGCTGCACAGCAATTTTGCCGACATGGCCAATGTCGGCGGCCGGGAGGCCGGCACCATCACTGCCGCCTGTTTCCTCTCCCGCTTCACTGAGAAATACCGCTGGGCCCATCTCGATATCGCCGGTACCGCCTGGCACAGTGGCCACCATAAAGGTGCCACCGGCCGTCCCGTCCCCCTGCTGACCCAGTACCTGCTCGACCGCTGCAAAAAACATTGAGCGCATGACCCAGGTCGATTTCTATGTGCTGTCTGCAGCGGCGGAAAGCGGCCGGGAGCAGTTCTCCTGCCGCCTGACGGAAAAGATCTACAAGCTGGGACACCGGGTCTATATCCATACCGCAAACCTGGAGCAGGTCCGCTTCATGAATGAGCTGCTCTGGACCTTCCGGGCGGGCAGCTTCCTGCCCCATGAATGCCTGGAGGGTGAGCCGGCGCCCGACTGTCCTGTGCTCATCGGCTGCGCCGCCGAAGACAGCCCGCCCGCCGATGTGCTGCTCAACCTGGCACCAGCGGTGCCGCTGTTTTTCAGCCAGTACGAGCGCGTGGCTGAAATCATCGGCCAGAATGAGGATGAACGACATAGCGGGCGGGAACGTTATCGTTTCTACCACGACCGCGGCTATCCCATAGACACCCACAAGATCCCGGCCGGTAGAAATTCCCACTAGAGACTGCAATAATGCATCGCCTTTAACCTCGAAAAAAACAGAGTATGGACAAGACCTACCACCCGCAAGACATAGAACAACGCTGGTACCAACACTGGGAACAGGCGGGCTATTTCGCCCCCCGGGGGACAGGCGAGGCGTACTGCATCATGATCCCGCCGCCCAATGTGACCGGCACCCTGCATATGGGACATGCCTTTCAGGATACCCTCATGGATGCGCTGACGCGCTATCACCGCATGCGGGGGAAAAACACCCTCTGGCAGATCGGCACGGACCACGCCGGCATCGCCACCCAGATGGTGGTGGAGCGGCAGCTGGCAGCGGAGGGGAAATCCCGCCACGATCTGGGACGGGAACAGTTCATTGAACGGGTCTGGGCATGGCGGAAACAATCCGGCAACACCATCACCCGTCAGCTGCGCCGCATGGGCGCTTCGCTGGACTGGTCGCGGGAACGCTTCACCATGGATGAGGGCCTCTCGGCCGCGGTGCGGGAGGTCTTCGTGCGCCTCTATGATGAAGGTCTGATCTACCGGGGCAAGCGCCTGGTCAACTGGGACCCGGTATTGCATACCGCGGTCTCCGACCTGGAAGTCATCTCCCAGGAAGAGAGCGGCCACCTGTGGCACATCCGCTACCCCCTGGCGGACAGTAGCGAGGCACTGGTGGTGGCCACCACGCGCCCGGAAACCATGCTGGGCGACACCGCGGTGGCGGTGCACCCCGAAGACGAACGCTACACCCATCTTATCGGCCAGCAGATCGTACTACCACTCAGTGAACGGCGCATCCCCATCATTGCCGACGAGTATGTGGATCCCGCCTTCGGCACCGGCTGCGTCAAGATCACCCCGGCCCACGATTTCAACGACTATGCCATGGGCGAGCGCCACCATTTGCCGATCGTCAACATCTTCACCATCGATGCCCGTATCAACGAAGCGGCACCGGAAAAATATTTCGGCCTGGACCGCTTCGAGGCCCGCCAGGCCGTCGTAGATGATCTTGCAGCGCGGGGGCTGCTGGAAAAAGTCGAGGACCACAAGCTGATGGTGCCACGCGGCGACCGCTCCGGCGCAGTGATCGAACCTCTGCTCACTGACCAGTGGTTCGTCAAGGTAGCCCCGCTGGCGGAACCCGCCATAGAGGCAGTGGAGAGTGGCGCTATTCGCTTCGTGCCGGACAACTGGAAAAACACCTATTTCGAGTGGATGCGCAACATCCAGGACTGGTGCATCAGCCGCCAGATCTGGTGGGGACACCGCATCCCGGCCTGGTATGATGCAGAGGGCAACATTTATGTCGGCCACTCGGAGGCAGCGGTACGGGAAAAATATCGCCTGGATAAGGCGCTGCGTCTGGACCAGGACGAGGATGTGCTGGACACCTGGTTCTCGTCGGCCCTGTGGCCTTTCTCCACCCTGGGCTGGCCTGAGCATACCCCCGAACTGAAAAGCTTTTATCCCACCAACGTCCTGGTCACCGGCTTCGATATCATCTTTTTCTGGGTTGCGCGGATGATCATGATGGGACTGAAATTCACCGGCCAGGTGCCTTTTCATGAAGTCTACATCCACGGTCTGGTGCGGGACGCCCACGGCCAGAAGATGTCCAAATCCAAGGGCAACGTCCTCGACCCCATCGACCTCATCGACGGTATCGAACTGGAAGATCTGATCAGCAAGCGTATCACCGGCCTGATGCAGCCGGAGATGGCCGCCAAAATAGCGCAATCCACCCGCGAGGATTTCCCCGCCGGCATCCCCGCCTTCGGCACCGATGCGCTGCGCTTCACCTTCGCCTCACTGGCATCCACCGGCCGGGATATCAAATTCGACCTCAATCGCATCCAGGGCTACCGCAACTTCTGCAACAAACTGTGGAATGCCGCCCGCTATGTGCTGATGAATACCGCCGGGCACGACACCGGCGCCCACGGCGGGGAGATTGAGCTGAGCCTGCCCGATCGCTGGATTCGTTCGCGACTGCAGATCGTCAGCCGTCAGGTGGCCCAGGGGCTCGACAGCTACCGCCTTGATCTGGCCGCACAGGCCATCTATGAATTCACCTGGAACGAGTATTGCGACTGGTATCTGGAGCTGTCCAAGCCCCTGCTCAACGACGCGCACAGTACCCCCGCGATACAACGCGCTACCCGCCAGACCCTGGTACAGGTGCTGGATGCGATCCTGCGTCTGACCCACCCGCTGATCCCCTTCATCACCGAAGAAATCTGGCAGCGCATCGCCCCCCTGGCCGGCAGTACCGGGAAGACCATCATGTTGCAGCCCTACCCTCGCGCAAACGTGGCCACCATCGACCATGAGTCTGTAGTGGAAATGGAATGGGTCATGACGTTCATCCTCGGCGTGCGCAAGATTCGCAGCAGCATGAATATCGCTCCCGGCAAGCCTCTGCCGGTACTGCTGCAACATGGCAGCAGTGATGACCAGCAGCGGCTGGAAGCAAACCGCGCCTACCTCATAAGCCTGGCCCGGCTACAGTCCATCACCTGGTTACCGGCGGATACCGAGGCCCCGGAATCCGCCACCGCCCTGGTGGGCGACATGAAACTGCTGATCCCCATGGCCGGTCTTATCGACAAGACAGCGGAACTGGCCCGGCTCGGCAAGGAAATCGACAAACTTGTAGGCCTGCTCGAAAGGGGCGAGAAAAAACTGGCCAATCCGGCCTATGTGGAAAAGGCGCCCAGCCATATCGTCGCCCGCGAACAACAGCGGGTCGGTGAGATGCGCGCCACACTGAAAAAACTGCGGGAGCAGCAACAGCGCATTGAGGCGATTTAGACGCCTGCTAATACTCCGCGACGCACACCCGGTCGCGGCTCAATGCTCCCGGGTAGCATGGAAGTCGATTTCCGGCCAACGCTCCATTGTCAGCTCCAGATTGACCCGCGTGGGGGCGATGTAGCTCAGCTCGCCGCCACTGTCCAGAGCCAGGTTGTCGGCGACCTTGCGGCGGAATTCCTCCAGGCGTTTTGGGTCCGCGCAACTCACCCAACGCGCGGTGGCCACCTGGACGTTTTCAAAGCTGCAGTCCACACCATATTCGTGTTTCAGGCGGTGGGCCACCACATCGAACTGCAGCACACCCACGGCGCCAAGAATCAGGTCATTTCTGCTGAGGGGCCGGAACACCTGAGTAGCCCCCTCTTCCGAGAACTGGTCCAGACCCTTCTGCAGAGCCTTGGCGCGCAGGGGATCCTGCAGGATCACCCGCCGGAACAGCTCGGGTGCAAAATTGGGGATACCGCTAAACTTGAGCTCTTCCCCCTGGCTAAAGGTATCGCCAATACGAATGGTACCGTGGTTGTGGAGACCGAGAATATCCCCCGGATAAGCGTCCTAGGCACGTTCCCGGTCATTGGCCATGAAGGTCAGCGCATTGGCAATCTGTACATCGCGGCCGATACGCAGATGCCGCAATTTCATTCCCTTACTGTATTTTCCTGAACAGATCCGTAGAAAAGCGATACGATCACGATGGGCGGGATCCATATTGGCCTGTATCTTGAAAACAAAACCGGAGAATTTTTCTTCCTCCGGCAAGACGATACGGCTTTTTGTCTCCCGCGGCTGGGGCGGCGGTGCACAACCGACAAAGGCATCCAGCAGTTCCTCGACGCCAAAATTATTGATAGCGGAGCCAAAAAAGACCGGCGTCAGCTTGCCTGCCAGATAAGCCTGCAAATCGAAATCATGACTGGCGCCCCGAACCAGTTCGATTTCCTCTCGCAAGGCCTCTGCCTGACTGCCGAACAGCGTATCCAGCTGAGGATTATCCAGACCGGCGATCACTTCACCCTGCTGAATCTTGCCACCGTGAGTGGCGCTGAACAAATGAATCCGGTCACTCTCCAGGTGAAAAACACCTTTGAAACCCTTACCCATCCCGATGGGCCAGGTCAATGGCGCGCAGCGGATATTCAGGATGCGCTCGATTTCATCCAGCAGTTCGATGGGGTCGCGGCCTTCCCGGTCAAGCTTATTGATAAAGGTGATGATCGGCGTGGTGCGCAAGCGGCACACCTCCATCAGTTTAATGGTGCGCGCCTCTACCCCCTTGGCGCTATCGATCACCATCAGGGCGGAATCCACCGCAGTGAGCGTGCGATAGGTATCCTCGGAGAAATCCTCATGCCCCGGAGTATCCAGCAGGTTTATGATGTGTTCTTTATAGGGGAACTGCATCACCGAGGTGGTCACTGATATGCCGCGCTGCTTTTCCAGCGCCATCCAGTCGGAGGTTGCGTGACGCGCTGCCTTGCGGCCCTTGACGGTACCGGCCAGTTGAATCGCGCCCCCATAGAGCAGCAGTTTCTCTGTCAAGGTGGTCTTGCCTGCATCGGGGTGCGAGATAATGGCAAAGGTACGCCGCCGAGCAGTTTCTGTTTTGATCGACATGGTCTTGCTGTGATCCTGCAAAAGAAAAACGGAGATACTATGATTTTACAAAACACGGCCGGCACACCTACAGGCAAGCCGGCCGTATGTGGCACTCAGGCGCAATCTTATTTGATAGCTTGCAGCTCGATATCGAACACCAGGGTTTCATTGGGACCGATATCGCTACCGGCACCGCGTGAACCATAGGCCAGTTCAGCCGGCACAAACACCTTCCAGTGGGCACCGGTCTTCATCAACGGCAGAATCTCCTGCCAACCCTTGATGACCCCGTTGACAGGAAAAGTAGCGGGCTGACCACGCTTATAGGAACTATCGAATTCTTTGCCATCAATCAGGACCCCCCGGTACTGCACGGTCACCGTATCATCCAGCTTGGGCTTTTTTCCCGTACCTGCCTTGATCACCTGATACTGCAAGCCACTGGGCAGCGTGACGACTCCCGCTTTCTTTTTATTGCTAGCCAGATAGGCCTTGCCCCGCTGGGCATTTTTCTCTGCCTTGGCCGTCCGTACCTTCATCACTTTTTGCTGGTAGACCTGGAATGCCTGTTGCATCTCTTTCTTGCTCAGCGCCAGCTTGTTACCACCCAGCACATCCTTGATCGCCTGCGTCAGCACCTCAACGTTGAATTTGGGTCCGTCATGCCGCAGACTGGCGGCAATTTGCACACCGACGGCATAGCTGAACTTTTCCTGGTCCGTTTTCAGCGTATTAGCGCTGGCACCGGCGCAAACGAAGACCAGCAGGACAATGACCAACATATTTCTTGAATTCATAATGCTTCCTTCATGTAATGTGATGTGAATTGATGCGCCGCAGATCTCAATGATAAAGCAGGTAAAAACGCCAACAAACAAAGCTGCCGCCATGCAGGCAGGCATCTCTGCCGTTATTGCCATGCTGCTATGGCTGACGATCATGCCTGCTCAGGCTGCCGTCATTTTCATGTACCATCATTTCGGCAGGTCCGATCTACCGAGCACCAATGTCCGTCTCGAGCAGTTCGAGGCCCACCTGAATTATCTGCAGCGGGCAGGATATCAGATTCTGCCACTGGAAGAAATTGTCCGGAGTCTGCGCCAACACCGCCCGCTACCTGATCGCAGTGTCGCCATCACCATCGATGACGCCTACCTGTCGGTGTACACAGAGGCCTACCCGCGGCTGCGGCGACGACACTGGCCATTCACAGTATTCACCGCCACTGACCCGGTGGATCGCAAATTTCCAGCCTTCATGAACTGGCAGCAGATGCGTGAGATGCAACAACATGGTGCCCGTTTCGCCAACCACTCCAGCCACCACGATCATCTCATCCGCCACCGCCGTGGCGAACCCCGGCAGCAATGGCGGGCACGCATTCGCCAGGACATTCATCACGCCCAGCAACGGCTGCGCACGGAATTGGGTCAGGCCTCGATGTTGTTTGCCTACTCCTATGGAGAATACAACCACGATCTGGCCAAGCTGGTGACTGACATGGGATTCACCGCCTTCGGCCAGCAGTCCGGCGCCATTGGCCTTTATTCGTACCCACGGGCCTTGCCGCGCTATCCGATGTCCGAATCCTTCGCCAATCTGGCTGATTTCCGTATCAAGGCCGGCTCCCTGGCACTGCCGGTAGTGGATGTCATCCCCTGGGATCCCGAACTGACCACTGATCGCCGCCCGCAGATGACAATTACCCTGGCGGACAGCACCGCCCGGCTTCAACAGCTGCGCTGCTATGTCAGCGGACAGGGCGCGGTCACACCCCGCTGGCTGCAGGCAGAACGACGCTTCACCGTTCAGGCGCCCGCTGCGCTCCCTCCCGGTCGCAGCCGCTATAACTGCACTGCCCCCGCCACCCGTTCAGACCGCTATTACTGGTTCAGCCATCTATGGATTCTGCCACCCGCCCCATCAAAGTCTTCAAGTGTGGCGCTGCCGGTGACAGCGCCACAGCATTGAGCCTGTTCAGGTGATTGCCGCGGATAATTTGGCGGATCTCATCTACATAGTCCGCCCCGCGGCTCGAATAACGGGACAGTCCCGCCACCAGCACCAGCGCATCCAATCCCCGGCCACTGGCCCGCATGTGGTTCCGCAAGCGGCGCAGCTCCTGATAGGCATGGCCAATATTCAGATTATGGAGATAATCACGCACCGATGACCGCAAGGATGGAAATTTCCTGACCGCATAGCGGTGCCCCTCGGGACGTTCCCTCGGTACGATGCCCTGGTCCTGCTGCCAGGTCCATTGGCCGAAAAGATTGTTCGCCAGCCGCGCGAAGCGGGAGGTACCCCAGGCACTTTCATTGGCCGCCTGGGCCAATACCAGCGCGCTCGGAATTTCATCCATGCGCCATAGCAAGTGTTTCAGGGAGGCATTGAAATCCAGCCTGATCTTGACGCGGTAATGGCGAAATAACCGCTGCAGCCAACGACGCTGGGGAGAATCCGCCCGGGGTATACGGCCATCGGCAAGAAGGCGTTCAACAAATGCCCGCTGACGATGAATCTGCTGGTTCTCCGCCAGCACCAGGGGCAGGATCGCACGAAAAAACAAGGCCTTTTTACGCCTTACCGCCAGGGCAGGCTGCAGATCTCCGGGTAGGGGATCTATAGCAATGCGAGGCACGGTCGCCCCCACCGACGGTGGCCAGTGGTAGCCCAGCTGTGCGAACAGGCGCTCAGCATCACTAACATGACCGACCCTGACAGTCTGCAGATTTTCTTCCCACTGCATCTCCACAGGTCGATAGCGGTTAGCGATTACCACCAGCAAGGCCGCCAGCAGTATCGGCAAGAACAGTGCGCCGCCCATCGCCCGATAGCGTGAAGACCTGTCTACCTCAGCTGTCTCTCTCATAGAAAAAACCATATCCTTACTGACTAAATTCTAGCGTGGACTGAGTATCCGGACAATGTTTAGGAAGTTCTGATTAATTCCGGGCCGGATGGATGGCGAGATGAAATGTTCCGGATCAAGGCGAAAAGCGCAGCTAATATCCCAGAGCACCCTCTCTCGCGCCAGCGCGATTCACCTTGTAGTGCGCTATTGCCAGAATTTTCAACACAAAGCCGGAACATTTCAGCCGCTAGACGCCGGTTCATGAATTAATCAGAGCTTCCTTTAATCATTTCTTGCAGGAGCCTGTCGGACTTAGGAACAATCTAATGCGCTGATGGGAAAGCGGCCCAAATCTCTGCAATTTTTCCTTAGGTAGCGCCACGATGTGCCTCAAAATTCCAAAGATTTGTGCTCGCTTTCCCACCATGCTCGCTACGATTACCTAAGTCCGACAGGCTCCTAGTTGGTGGCGCCCTCAAGCCAGCCACTTGCGCGCATTGCGAAACAGCCGCAGCCAGGGGCTATCCTCGCCCCAGTCGTCAGGATGCCAGGAGTGCTGTACGCTGCGAAACACCCGTTCGGGATGGGGCATCATGATGGTGAAGCGGCCATCCGGGGTGGTAAACCCCGTCATTCCTGCAGGCGAACCATTGGGATTGGCGGGGTAGGCTTCCGCTGGCCGGCCGTAATTATCGATATGGCGCAGACTGAGCAGAGCATTGTCCATCAGTGCCTCAGCTGACTGACCAGCGCTCCACACGGCCTGACCTTCACCATGGGCTACGGCGACCGGCAACAGTGAACCGGCCATATCGGCAAAGAACAAGGAAGGTGAATCCAGAATTTCCACCAGGGAAAAACGCGCCTCGAACTGTTCGCTCCGGTTGCGCACGAAACGGGGCCAGTACTCCGCTCCCGGAATCAGCTCATTCAGGGCGGACAGCATCTGACAACCATTGCAGACACCCAGGGCAAAACTGTCTTCGCGCGCGAAAAAGGCGGCAAAATCATCCCGGGCGCGGACATTGAACAGAATCGACTTGGCCCAGCCTTCACCGGCCCCCAGCACATCGCCATAGGAAAAACCACCGCAGGCCGCCAGACCATGAAAGTCCCGCAGACTCGTTCTTCCCGCCAGGATGTCGGTCATATGGACATCCACGCATTCAAAACCGGCACGTTGAAAGGCGGCCGCCATTTCCACCTGGCCATTGATACCCTGCTCCCGCAGAATCGCCAGTCGCGGCGAAGCACCCCGGTTGATATAAGATGCGGCAATATCTTCCGCCGGATCAAAGCTCAGCCTCACCTGGATACCGGGATCCTGGGGATCGAGACATTGTTCATATTGCTGACGGGCGCAGTGGGGGTTATCGCGCAGGGACTGCATATGATAACTGGTCGCGGACCACAGGCCCTGCCAGGCAAGCCGGCTATCCTCCAGCACCTCCCGCTGGCGGTGCTGAAAGACCACGCGGTCCGTATCGTTGAGGCTGCCTATAATGTGACTGCAGTGCGCGAGCCCTGCTGCCTGCAGCTGCGCCAGCACCCGCCCGCTAACGCTGCGACTCACCTGAATGACGGCACCCAGTTCTTCATTGAACAGGATGGCGGCGGGATCATCTCCCAGTTCATCCAGCACAATATCCATACCGGTATGCGCGGCAAAGGCCATTTCACAAAGGGTGGTGAACAGACCACCGTCGGCGCGGTCATGGTAAGCCAGTATCAGGCCCGCCTCATTGAGGTCCTGAATCGTGTGAAAAAAGGCTTTGAAGGCGCCGGGATCGTCCAGGTCGGGGGGGTAGTGGCCAATGCGCTGATAGACCTGGGCCAGGGCCGAGCCCCCCAGACGGTTGTGCCCCTTGCCCAGATCGATAAGAATCAAATCGGTATCCCCCCGATCCCGGCGTAATTGGGGTGTCAGGGTCCGCCGGCAGTCCTGTACCGGTGCAAAGGCGGTAATAATCAGGGACAGTGGCGCTGTCATACGGCGCTCCTCGCCTTCCTGCTCCCAGACGGTTTTCATGGACAGGGAATCCTTTCCTACCGGGATCGCGATGCCCAGCGCGGGACAGAGTTCCATCGCCACGGCATGCACCGTATCGAACAGGGCGGCATCCTCGCCAGGCTCGCCGGCCGCAGCCATCCAGTTTGCGGACAGCTTGACATCCCCCAGCTGCCGGATACGGGCGGCGGCGATATTCGTCAGCGCCTCACCCACCGCCATACGGCCGGAGGCCGCTGGATGCAGCAGCGCCACCGGCGCCCGCTCCCCCATGGCCATGGCAGCACCGCGATAACCGAAAAAATCATCATTGGTCACCGCCACATCGGCAACCGGCACCTGCCAGGGCCCCACCATCTGGTCACGTGCTACCAGGCCGGTGACACTGCGATCACCAATGGTAATAAGGAAACTTTTGTCAGCGACAGCCGGTAATTGCAGCACCCTCGCAGCGGCCTCGTGGAGATCGATGCGTCCACTGTCCAGCGCTGCCTTATGAAAAGGATGATGGCTGGCCTGGCGCAGCATTTTCGGCGGCTTGCCAAACAGCAGCGGCATAGGCAAATCCACCGGGCTATTGTCGAAATAGCCATCACCAATAATCAACTGCTCATCTGCTGACACCTCACCAACCACCGCAAAGGGACAGCGCTCCCGCTCACAGATCTGCTGAAAGTGTGCCAGCCGCGCCAACGGGATCGCCAGCACATAGCGCTCCTGGGCCTCATTGCACCAGATCTGCATGGGCGACATGCCCGGCTCATCATTGGGGATGGTACGCAGTTCTACCCGCGCCCCGCGGTCACAATCATGCACAATTTCCGGAATGGCGTTGGATAGACCACCGGCGCCCACATCGTGAATGGAGATAATTGGATTCTCTACCCCCATCTGCCAGCAGCGATCGATCACCTCCTGGCAGCGCCGCTGCATTTCCGGGTTGCCACGCTGCACCGAGGCAAAATCCAGGGCTTCGCTGCTGCTGCCACTGGCCATGGAAGAGGCGGCGCCACCACCCAGTCCGATGAGCATAGCGGGGCCACCCAGGACAATGAGCTGCGCCGCCGGCGGGATATCCTGCTTCTGAATATGCGCCTGCTGTACCGTCCCCAGCCCGCCGGCAATCATAATGGGTTTGTGGTAACCGCGCAGCTGTCTGCCCCCGTCGCGTGGCAGCTCTGCCTCATAGGTGCGGAAATAACCCGCCAGGTTCGGACGCCCGAATTCATTGTTGAATGTCGCTGCGCCCAGCGGCGCCTCCAGCATGATGTCCAGCGCCGCGGCAATGCGCTCCGGCTTGCCATAATCCACCTCCCAGGGACTGGGGGCAGCGGGTATTTTCAGGTTGGACACCGAGAAACCACACAGACCGATTTTGGGCCGGGCGCCTCTGCCCGTCGCCCCTTCGTCCCTGATTTCCCCCCCCGCCCCCGTAGCCGCCCCCGGGAAAGGCGAGATCGCCGTAGGATGATTATGAGTTTCCACCTTGATGTTGATATGGCTATCCACCGTAATGCGCTCATAACGCCCGCTGCCGGAAGCCGGATAGAAACCCTCGTGGCTCTCAGCAGCAATCACTGCTGCATTGTCATGGTAGGCTGACAAAACGCCCGCAGGTGAACGCGCCGTCGTGTGACGGATCATGGCGAACAGGCTGGTATTTTGTGGCTTGCCATCAATACGCCAATCGGCATTGAAAATTTTATGCCGACAATGCTCCGAGTTTGCCTGGGCGAACATCATCAGCTCCACATCGGTGGGATTCCGGACCAGGGTCGCAAAACTCTCCAGCAGATAGTCTATCTCGTCATCGCTCAAGGCCAGCCCCAGGGTCTGGTCGGCCACCACCAGGGCAGCCCTGCCGCCCTGCAACACATCCACGACCATAACCGGATGTGGCTCCGCCGTCAGAAACAGGGCTTCGGCCTCGGCGGGGGTGCCACAAACCGTTTCTGTCATACGGTCGTGCAGCAGGGGCAGTACCAGGGCCTGTTCCGCCCCTGTCAACCGCCCGTCGTCCGGCAGTCGAAGATAATAGGCAATCCCCCGCTCAATGCGCCGAATGTTTGTCAGCCCGCAGATATGCGCGATGTCCGTCGCCTTGCTGGCCCAGGGCGAAATGGTGCCGAAGCGCGGGATGGTCAGCAACTGCTGTCCCCGGGCTTCCCCGGATACTGCCCCGGCCCCGTAATCGAGCAACCTCGCCAGCACGGCCTCTTGCTGCCCCTCCAGAGTCTGTTCCAGATCAACAAAGTGGACAAATTCAGCCTGCAAGCCCTGCAACCGCGGCACCACCGCCGTCAGGGCAGCCAGCAGTTTTTCCTGCCGGAATGAGGATAAAGCGACACTCCCTCGTAATATCAGCATGGTATCAATTCGGTATCTTTAAAATATTGCTATGAGATTTTTTATCTCCGGGAGCATCGCCGCGCAACAAGGCCATATGCCACCGGCTAAGGTCGGGATAAATCAGCCCTCAGGCCGTTCCCCGGCCTCCCCTTAATCCAGGTCAATACCCAGCCGTTCGGCGACCTCTTCATAAGCCTCAACCACCCCGCCCAGGTCCTGGCGAAAACGATCCTTATCCAGTTTCCTACGCGTGGTGGCATCCCAGAGACGGCAACCATCGACGGTAAATTCGTCGCCCAGTACAATATCCCCATGGTAGCGGCCGAATTCCAGCTTATAATCCACCAGCAGCATCCCGGCTTCCAGAAAACGCTGTTTAAGCACATCATTAACTTCAAAGCTCAAGCGTTTCATGGTGGCGATCTCTTCATCTCCGGCCCAACCGAAGGCAAGGATGTGGTATTCATTGATCATGGGATCATGCAGGGCATCGTTTTTAAGAAAAAACTCGAAAGTCGGCGGGTCAAGCTCCTGATTCTCCGGCACCCCCAGCCTCCTGCAGATACTACCGGCAGTAATGTTGCGGATGACGCATTCCACCGGAATCATCTCCAGTCGTTTGACCAGACACTCGGTATCCGACAGCAGACGCTCGAAATGCGTGGGTATGCCCGTCTTTGCCAGGTACTGCATGATATAGGCATTGATCTTGTTATTGACCATGCCCTTGCGCGCCAGCTGCGCCACTTTTTCACCGTCGAATGCTGAAGTATCGTCACGGAAACGCAGGATCAGTCTGTCCGCATCCGCCGTGGTATAAACCGATTTTGCCTTTCCTGAATATAGCTCTTTCTCTATTTGCATCTCGCCGCCCCTGCATTGGTATGTTAGATATATTAGCCCATTTAAATGATCTCACGCCACGCCAGGCCCGCTTCCTGGCAGGCAATGGCAATCCACCCCGGAGGGCAGTCAAGCGCCGTAGCCAGGGACTGCCGCACCAGCGCCGAGCTATTGTTATGCTCACTCAGATGAGCGGTTACCAGATGCTGCAGGCGCGAAAGGTCCAGACCTTCCAGCAACTTTGCTGCCTGGTCATTACTGAGATGCCCGAAACCACCGGCAATGCGTTGCCTGACAGCAGGCGGATAGGCACTCGCCGCCAGCAAGCCCACGTCGTGATTGCATTCAATCATCAGGGCATCGCAGCCATCCAGAAGCGCGGTAATATGCCGGGTTTCCCGGCCACAGTCCGTCAGGATACCGAAACGCCGGCAGCCGTCTCCCAACAGAAACTGGCAGGGTTCACGGGCATCATGCGGTACGGGAAAGGGTTGCACCAGGATCTCATCGATTTCCAGCGGCTGATGACAGTTCAACAGACGCAAGCCCGGTATCCGGGCAATATCTGGTGCAGCGGCGGTGCCCGGTGTCATCCAGACGGGTATCCCGGTCTGCCTGGCCAGAACACCCACCCCGCGCAGATGATCGCCATGTTCATGGCTCACCAGTATGGCGGTCAGCGCCTCTATGCCCAGGCCAAGTCTGGCCAGTCGTTTTTTCAGCTGCGCCAGGCTAAAGCCGCAATCCACCAGAATACAGGTAGCCCCTTTTTTTACCAGTGTTGCATTGCCGCGGCTACCACTCCCCAGGGAGGCAAAACTCAAGGGCTGCGCAGTCAAATCCAGGGACCTGCCGGTCTGAGGTGAGCGTAACAATACGCGCAGAAAATGGAGGACAGCTTTTTAATCATTGGCGGGAATTGGGGTGACTGTATAAGGAAACTGATTGAAAAATGGACCCATTTCACGTCGCCGCAGCAGATGCAGCTAAAGTCCTACAAGCTGCCTAGGGACCTCCGGACGGCGTCTTCCTGTCCAGCAATAGTTCCGGCGGGGCATCGATCGCCCGACCCTTTGTCTCCGAAATCTTCAGGCCATCGACCGTCGCCTGCCGCAGTGACAGATGGGGGATGGCCATGGTGTCGTTGGTCTCTGGCAGTGTCAGCCCGGGCGGGACCCGCAGCGGCGGCAACAGATGAACCTTGCGGTAGGCATTCTTGTCCGGTGACCATATGCTACAAGCCTGTAGAAACCACACGCAACTCATGATCAACAAGACCCGCTGTGTCATGGCAAAGGCAATCAGCAACTTTTTCGCGCATAAACTCATCATAGGGCTCCGGATTCCCGTAGGGCCTGCCTGACCTGATCATGATAAGCCTGGGACAACGGGGTCAGCGGCAGACGAATGCCGGCGGGAATCAGGCCCAGTTCATACAGGGCCCATTTCACCGGGATCGGATTGGCTTCCAGATAAAGCTCGCGGTGCAGCGGCATGAGGCGCTTGTTGAGTCTCTCCGCAGTTACACGGTCTCCCTGCAGGGCGGCGGCACACATCTCGTGCATTTCTCCAGGCATAATATTGGCCGTCACCGAAATCACGCCCCTGGCGCCGTTCAGGATGCACTCCATGGCCGTAGCATCATCACCGCTATAGAGATCGAGTCGCCCCTCACAGCGAGCAATGATCTCGCGCGCGCGCTGCAGATCGCCTGTGGCCTCCTTGATGCCGACGATGTTAGAAATATGCGACAGTCGTTCCACCGTCTCAGGCAGCATATCGCACACCGTGCGCCCGGGTACGTTGTAGAGAATCTGTGGAATGGCCACCGCCTCCGCGATGGCCCGAAAATGGCGATAGAGCCCCTCCTGGGTCGGCTTATTGTAATAGGGTGTTACCAGCAGACAGGCATCCGCCCCCCCCGTCATGGCGCAACGGCTCAGGTCAATGGCTTCCTGAGTGGAATTGGAACCCGTCCCGGCAATGACCGGCACTCTGCCCGCCGCCATGGCAACAACCTGACGGATCACCGCGCAATGTTCTTCAGCATCCAGCGTTGCCGACTCACCTGTGGTACCCACGGCAACAATGGCATCTGTCCCGCTGTCGATATGAAAATCCACCAGACTGCCCAAGGCTTCAAAATCCAGGCTGCCGTCCTGCTGCATGGGGGTAACGAGGGCAACCATACTGCCATGAAACATGTCTTTTCTCCACAACCTAAATCAGACATCTTACTTGTACAGACAGACGAAAACAATGAACCGCCACCGGCAACTATCCGCGAGAAATTATTTGTCGTATGATTGCCACGAGGTGGTGACGGAGAAAAAGAACGAATTCCCGACAACAACCGGTATCGTATTGCGATCGTTAAGGAGCGACCATGACAAAGAAAGTAGTCCTTGACAGGAAAGTACCCGATTTTGAACTGCCCGCCACGGGCAACAAGACCATCAGACTGTCAGATCTCAAAGCTCAGCACGTCGTACTGTATTTCTACCCCAAGGACAGCACCCCGGGCTGCACCCTGGAAGGTCAGGATTTCCGCGATCAATACGCCCAATTCCGCAGCCTGAATACCGCGATCCTGGGCGTCTCACGCGACAGCATCAAGGCTCATGAAAACTTCAAGGCCAAACAGGAATTCCCCTTTGACCTGCTCTCGGACAAGGAAGAAACACTGTGCCAGCTTTTTGCCGTCATCAAGATAAAGAATATGTATGGCAAACAGGTACGCGGCATCGAAAGAAGCACCTTTCTGATAGACAGTGAGGGCATCCTCAGGAAGGAGTGGCGAGGGCTAAAAGTCCCCGGTCATGTGGAGGAGGTACTGGCGGCGGTCAAACAGCTCGGTTCAACCTGATTCCCAGCTGATCTCGTTACGTGGCCAGGAGCTCATAATGGCCTTCACCAGAGTGGCTAATGGAATAGCAAAAAAGACACCCCAGAACCCCCAAATGCCACCAAACACCAGGATGGCGGTGATAATGGCAACCGGATGCAGGTTGACTGCCTCGGAAAACAGCCAGGGCACCAGCAGATTGCCATCCACCGCCTGAATGATGCCGTAGGCCACCATCAGATAGATAAAATCAGAGCCCCACCCCCACTGAAAAAAAGCGATGAGCGCAACCGGGAAAGTAACGGCGATGGCCCCGATGTAAGGAATGATGACGGACAGGCCCACTAGAGCCCCCAGTAGGGTCGCAAAATTGAGCCCCATGATGACAAAAACGATGTAGGTCGCCACACCGACAATGAGAATCTCGGTAAATTTACCACGAACATAGTTGCCAATTTGCTGGTCCATCTCAACCCAGATTCGGGTGGCCAGCGTTCGCTCCCTGGGCATGTAACCGGGCAACCATTTGAGAATGATCGCCTTGTCCTTCAGAAAAAAGAATATCAGCACGGGCACCAGGATCAGGTAGACCAGCAGAGAAAACAGCCCGGAAATCGAGGCCAGAGAAATACTCAGGGCATTGTGCCCCAATGTCCCGACGATGGAACTCATGGAGGAAATAAATTCCTTGACCTGAGTCGCGGAGACAAAGGCAGGGTAACGCTCGGGCAACTGCAACAACAACTGTTGCCCCTTGGAAATCATGCCAGGTAATTCCTGGATCAGCTCCTTAACCTGCCCGACCAGTAGTGGCAACAGGCCCAGCATCAGAAAAATCAAAAAAGCCAGAAAAGGGATAAAGACCAGCAGGACCGCCAGCATGCGTGATACCTTACGTACCTCCAACATATGCACCAGACCTTCCAGCAGATAAGCCAGTACGACGCTGGCCAGGACGGGTGCGAGCATATTGCCCATGAAGATAACAATAGCAAAGCCCACAACCAGAAGAATAGCCAGAATAACACCCTCCGGATCGGAGAAATATTTTCTGTACCAGTTATTGAAAATGTTTGTCATCTGATGTGATTGCCGCTAGCACCCAAATATTGATTCCCTTCCAAAAGCAGGGAGATACTATCATACCCAGACTTGTCCTGCCTCAACCCGGCGCCACAGTATCACCCAGGGTGAGTGAGCAGCACTCAGCAGCACGCCCCTGATTAATGGCGATTTCGACCAGGCCATTGGCATTTTCATACCAAAAGCCCTGTCCCGGGGATACATCAGAGTAGGTGCGAGCATAGCCAAAGCGGTGTCCATGAACAACCAGGCGGCGCGCTCTGGGGAGAAAGCCGGCACGTATACCCGTCATGGCATTGCCGAAGTGATCAATATAGATAATTTGCCAGTAATCCTGCGGCCAGTCTGAAAAGAGGCGCTGCCGGACTTCTTGTTGCTGGCCAGGAGGCGCCTGCCCCCTGGCCAGCCGGGCGGCCAACGGTGCGAACAGGTCGCGGCCATGGAATGTAGCAGAAAGATCGTCCGCACACCAGCTTACATCCCACCACCGTACTGAGGTGCCTCGCATGGCAACAATATTGAATAGCCCGTTGTCAGGCCCGACAAACCAACGGCCATCCACATTGATAACAGCTACCTTGCGTTCGCCGGAACCGACCCCTGGGTCTACTACACAGAGAAAAATTGTGCCCTGCGGAAATGCCGGCACGTAGGCTGCTAACAAATAGGCACTCGCACGGGGATCATATACCGGCGCATCGGCAAAAAGATCGATGACAGGCGTTGTGGGTGCTTCAAGGCACAAGACTGCCTTGATTTGTCCGAGATAGGGACCTTCCAGACCGAAATCAGAAAATAAGGCAATCATGGCGCCCGAGTTGTCCATCTCTGGCAAGTATGCGTGCCCGATAGGCTATAGTTTAGTGAATTTCTCCACCCAAGATTGCAAAAAAGCCGGGCTATGCCCGGCTTTGAAGATTTAATCCGCTGCTGTCTCTGCATCCGGCAGAGGTCTGCCCACCAGCTCTACATAAGCCATAGGTGCTTTATCACCATTACGGAAACCACATTTCATGATACGCAGGTATCCACCCGGACGTTCTTTATAGCGAGGTCCAAGCTCATTGAATAGCTTAGCGACCGCATCCCGGTCACGTATACGCGAAAAAGCCAGGCGTCTTTTAGCCACGCTGTCCTCCTTGGCCAGGGTGATGAGAGGCTCGACCACGCGGCGCAACTCTTTGGCCTTCGGCAGGGTGGTGCGAATCATCTCATGCCCCACCAGCGAGACTGCCATATTCTTTAACATGGCCTTGCTATGACTGCTGGTCCGGTTTAGTTTTCTTCCACTGTTACGGTGTCGCATAATGATATTCCCGACTTATATGACTACGGATCAACTTTCAGCCTCCGGATTCAGGCCGAAGCGATTTCCTTTTCATTCTCGATTACTTTGTTCTGCAGGCTCGGTGGGGGCTAATTCTCCAGGCGCAGTCCCAGGGATAAGCCGTGAGTCGCCAGCACATCCTTGATTTCGGTCAGGGATTTTTTGCCCAGATTGGGTGTCTTTAGCAGTTCCACTTCGGTACGCTGGATGAGATCCCCAATATAATATATATTTTCAGCCTTGAGGCAATTAGCCGAACGGACTGTCAGCTCTAGGTCATCCACGGGTCGGAGTAAAATAGGGTCAACTTCTGCCTCCTGCTCTACCGGCTCCTCCTCTACGGTGCTCTCCAGCCTGACAAAAACCGTCAGCTGATCCTGCAATATGCTCGCTGCCATCCTGATGGTCTCTTCAGGATCAACACTGCCATTGGTTTCCAGGTCAATAACCAGCTTGTCCAGATTGGTGCGCTGCTCGACACGGGCCGTATCGATATTATAGCTGACACGCCGAATAGGGCTAAAGGAAGCATCCAGAAGCAGGCGGCCAATGGGACGACTACTATCTTCCATTTCCTTACGCAGGCTTGCCGGCTGGTATCCACGGCCACGTTCTACTTTCAGCATCAGATTGAGCTCCCCCACTTCGGTCAGGTGCGCGAGCACCAGATCGGGGTTAACAATTTCGACATCATTAACGAGAGAAATATCGCTGGCGTAGACCGGGCCAAAGCCTTTCTTTTTAAGAGTCAGGGTAGCTTCATCACAGCCCACCATGCGTACCGAAAGATTTTTTAGATTCAGCAGGATATCAATCACATCCTCCTGCACACCTTCGATCGTGGTGTATTCGTGTAGCACGCCCTCAATCTCGACCTCGGTAACTGCACAGCCAGGAATGGACGATAGCAGGATTCTCCTCAGCGCATTACCCAGGGTATGGCCGAAGCCGCGCTCCATCGGCTCCATGCTGATCTTGGCATGCCTTTCACTAATAGCCTGCACATCAACTGTGGTTGGTTTCAACAATTCTGTTGCTGAGCCCTTCATGTCAATACCTTTCTGCTATTCATGCAGTTATTTCTGGGAGATCAAATCGTCTATTTGGAATATAGTTCGACGATCAAATGCTCGTTGATTTCGGCAGGCAGCTCACTTCGTTCCGGCGCCGCCTTGAATACACCCTGCATCTGACTGCTGTCAAAATCAACCCAGTCACACAGTCCTTGTTGCTGTGCCAAACCCAGGGAAGCCTGGATACGCAGCTGTTTCTTTGCACCGTCTGTCAGGGCAATCACATCATTGGCATGCACCTGGTAGCTGGGGATGTTCACGGCTGTACCATTGACGGTGACCGCATTATGGCGCACCAGTTGGCGTGCCTCACCCCGTGAGGCACCGACACCCATGCGGTAAACCACATTATCCAGTCGACTTTCCAGCAGCTGCAGCAGATTTTCACCCGTTGATCCCTTGCGCCTGTCAGCTTCCTTGTAATAACGCCGGAATTGCTTTTCAAGAACACCATAAATACGCCGTACCTTCTGCTTCTCTCGCAGCTGCAGGGCATAATCGGTCAGTCGCGTACGTCGCTTGCCGTGCTGTCCCGGGGGGAAAGCGCGTTTTTCAATCGCACACTTGGAGGTATAGCATTTCTCCCCCTTGAGAAACAATTTGTCACCCTGCCGTCTGCACAAGCGACATTTCGCATCGGTATATTTAGCCACAATTAACCTCTATCTTATACACGTATCTTATACACGCCGTTTTTTTGGCGGGCGACAGCCATTGTGTGGTATGGGTGTCACATCCGAAATGCTGTTGATTTTGAATTCGGCATTGTTCAAAGCGCGGACAGCGGAATCCCTGCCAGGACCGGGCCCTTTGACCATCACATCCATATTCTTCATGCCAAATTCCTTGACCACCAGCCCCGCCTTTTCTGCCGCCACCTGGGCCGCAAAAGGCGTGCTCTTGCGCGACCCTTTAAAACCTGAACCACCAGCGGAAGCCCAGGCCAGCGTGTTACCCTGACGGTCGCTGATGGTAATAATAGTATTGTTGAATGAGGCGTGAACATGTGCGATGCCATCCACAACATTCTTTTTAACTTTTTTACGGGTACGAATACTGCCTTTTGCCATAAGCCTGCTCTATTTTTCCGTGTTTAATTAACTGGTTTATTTCCTGATCGGCCGACGCGGTCCCTTGCGGGTGCGCGCATTGGTCTTGGTACGTTGACCACGCAAGGGCAAACCGCGGCGGTGTCTGATGCCGCGATAACTGCCCAGGTCCATCAGGCGTTTGATATTCATGGTCACTTCACGGCGCAGGTCGCCCTCCACCGTATACTTTCCCACCGCTGAGCGCAGAGATTCCAGCTCGGCATCAGTCAGGTCCCTTACTCTGACTGCCGGGTCAATGTTGGTGGCGGCACAGATTTCGCGCGCCCGTGACAGACCGACACCATAGATTGATGTCAAAGCGATTACAGCATGCTTATTATCCTGGATATTAATCCCAGCAATACGGGCCATCTTTAAAACTCTCCTGAACCGCGAAAACGGTCAATTTTATGTGTTTAAAACCAATAAATCAACAGCTGGTGTGAAAAACAACGCCAGGGATATTTAACCCTGGCGTTGTTTATGCCGTCCATCCTTGCAGATGACACGGATCACGCCCTTGCGGCGAATCACCTTACAGTTGCGACATATCTTTTTTACTGATGCTCGTACCTTCATTACGCTTCTCCAATTAAAAAGCCGGCGCTAGTTTGCCAACTTATCATTTTTCTAATTCAGGTTATTTTTGTCCCTTAAGATTTGCCTTTTTCAACAGGCTATCATACTGATGTGACATCAAGTGCGCCTGCACCTGCGCCATAAAATCCATGATGACCACCACGGTAATCAGGATCGAAGTGCCACCAAAGTAGAAAGGAACGTTCCAATAGACAATCAAGAACTGTGGCAACAGACAGACCGCCGTGACATACAAGGCCCCCACCAGGGTTAACCTGGTCATCACCAGGTCGATATATTTAGCAGTCTGCGCACCTGGGCGTATGCCGGGAATGAAGGCGCCTGACTTCTTCAGATTATCCGCTGTTTCATTAGGGTTGTACTGCAACGCGGTATAAAAAAAGCAGAAAAAGATAATCGCCACCGCAAACAAGATGACATACAGCGGCTGTCCGGGCGACAAGGCCGTTGCGATATCACTCAACCAGCCCATACCTTCAGTATTGCTAAACCAGCCGGCTATGGTGCTCGGAAACAAAATAATCGCCGAGGCAAAAATCGGCGGAATCACACCGGCCATATTCAGCTTCAGCGGCAAATGGCTGGTCTGTCCGGCATATACCCGCCTACCTTGCTGGCGCTTGGCATAGTTAACTGTAATACGACGCTGTCCTCGTTCCACGAAGACGACGAATGCCGTCACGCCAATCGCCAGTACCAGCAGAAAGAGCACCGTAATGGCATGCAGTTCTTCGGTACGAGCCAGTTCCAGAGTACTGGCCACCGCTGCTGGCAAGCCTACCACAATGCCAGCAAAGATAATCAGCGAAATACCATTGCCGATACCCCGCTCAGTGACCTGTTCACCCAACCACATCAGGAACATGGTCCCAGCGACCAGCGTAAGCGCCGCTGTCATGCGAAAGGCCCAGCCCGGCTCAATCACAACATGGACGCTACCGATGGTCTGCCCTTCCAGGGCGATGGCAATCCCCAGCGCCTGGAAGGTGGCAAGAAAAACGGTCAGGTAGCGGGTATATTCAGTGATCTTCCGTCGTCCGGACTCGCCTTCTTTTTTCAGCTGCTCCAGCCGCGGATTAACCGAGGTCAGCAACTGAATGATAATGGACGCCGATATATAGGGCATAACGCTCAATGCGAACACAGACAGTCGCCCCAGAGC
>Ga0114931_10001240_pt1 | contig 32453 bp, 24 predicted proteins | sample 2SBtaG_FD_89579 | JGI IMG/M metagenome (GOLD analysis project Ga0114931, IMG submission 89579) | Deep subsurface microbial communities from Kolumbo volcano to uncover new lineages of life (NeLLi) - 2SBTROV14_V59a metaG | ecosystem: Environmental > Aquatic > Marine > Volcanic | place: Kolumbo...
AGTTGTTCTATAATCGCCGGCGGCTGCATGCAACGCTTGGATACAAAACACCCGCTGATTTTGAGCAAATCGAGTTTAAAAAATGCGCATAACTTTGTGTCCATTTTTTCGGGGCAATATCAGTGCAATAGGTTCTGATGAAAACGATGTCTGCTAAGCCTTGAAATAATAGAAACATAATCATATAGATTCGGCGTCATAAAGATTAGACGTCCGTTTAATTTGAGAATTCGATTAAACTCCTGCAACACACGAAGTGGTTGTTCAATATGTTCAAACACTGATCGACAAATGATCATGGTGAAAGTCGCGTCATCCACAGGTATGTGGTCAAGATTTGACCTAACGACGGCCGAATCGGACATCTTAAGCGAACTATCGAAGGTCTCAACAAGGTCACAACCCAACGTAAATCGGGCCAATGGTTCGATAAGTCTGACATAATCCAAATGTTGTCCACACCCCGCATCGAGCACATCGGAATTGCTTGAAACATACTTTTTTATCATAGTCTTATATACTGTGTCGGTAGTCGCAACATTTCTGTAGTGCTTGTCATAAATATCCCAACACTTCTTTATATTGTTTTTAGACACTATAACCTATTCTTATCGTTTTGCGTGCTAGTTAAAACGAAGCCAATTAGAAAGAATAAACCCGCGTCCCCCATGCAAATTAATAATAACAGGAGTTTCGGATCCTCTAGGAATTGAGGACGCCTTACTAAGTAGGGATCATCCGCAAATATAGAAACAAAGTAGACAGCAACACGTGTAAAAGCGTTTTTATTCCAATTTATTGTTCGAACATGTTTATAGTCATATCTATCAAAGTCATAAAAGTGACTTTTGTGCGCAATACCATTCTCAGCTCTAAGGTTTCGAATCCTATCCACCAGAAGTTCAGGCTCCGTTGCCAACTGCTCAATACCATAATAGCCACCTACGCTGTCGGGGAAGTAAATGTTGTTGACGGGGTCTACAACCATCCAGCCGGTTTCGTATTTACTTTCCACAACAGTATGAATTGGGGGACACTCCTCACATGGATATAACATCGCTAGGGTAGAAGGGATTTTAATAGTTGACAGCATTGCAGCGAGCAATCGTGATTTATCTGCACAATCTCCGCCCTGATCGAGCACCTGAATAGGTGTTGGCCCGAATCCCGAAAACAAAAAGTAGCTCTTATTCTTTGCAAAGCCTTTATTGTGAAATACCCAATCAGTAAGTGCGATCGTCCGTTCAGCATCTGTTTGACAATTCTTAGTATTCTCTACGGAAATTTCACGTAGCAATTTATTGTCATTCTGCAGACTAACTGCGAGAATAAGTGCTGTCAAGAGCGAAATAGTTCCTAACAAACAAAAAAATCTCTTCAGAAATAGCATAAGGGTCAATTCTTTTTAATTCGCCAACTTTCGATAGTTGCCCAGGGTCTCAATGTTGAATTATCTTGTATTTGAATTTATCTTAGAATCTGATCGAGTCCGGACTTTTTTCTTGACATCATTATTAGAAATAGGATGCTCCGTTGTATTGGCGTTATCTCCATAAAAATCTCTGACGTCGGCCGGATGATCAATCCAGCTACCAGAGTACACAATCGACATAAAACAAATAGCAGCGGAATAGATTGCCCAAAAGAGCTCAAAAAATGCACGTGATACGAACGCCCCGCTTATCATGAATCCGACTAAGCTTACATAAAAAGCACGACTATAATTAGATATCCATTGAGTGGCTGGTAATTTCTTGGTTATACGTTCAACTTTGTGCAAAGAAAAAAGCATAGAAATAAGAATTGTAATGTAAAGCGCAAATCCGATGAGGCCATGCTCGGCCATGACTTCAAAGTAGATGCTATGAGAAGTCTGGGCGTGGACAACCTTATTGCCATACTTATCAATTGAATAACCTAAATTCATTTGGGGGTCTGGAGCATGGATTCGATATTGTTCCGGGGTAAAACATCCGAATCCACCACCAAGAACATGCGCTTTCCCTATGTTAAATGAAAATCTCCACGAATTAAGACGCATCTCGGCTGAACTATCCTCACCATAGACTTCAATTGTGTGCATTCGATCAAACCAATGCTGTGGAAGTTTAGAAACACCTATTCCTATTACAATCAAGGTAAGAACCCCAACAAGAATCTTTCTCTTGGACTTAAGGAAATAGCTTAAACCAATTGCAAGTAGACCGAGGAGAGCACCACGAGAATATGTCAGAATAGCGGAAACAATAGAGGCGAAACCAATGCTTAATAACCCATACGATTCTACTTTTTTCTTGAACTCATTTTTTAAGAAAAAGCAGAAAGGGATTATCATTACCATAGCCAAGCCGACAAAATTATTATCTGCAAGATTTGATTCTTCTGGCCCCCAGACTCTATACTGTCCTGCCGTCAAAACACCGAAGATGGCCCCCTTTAGGCTAATAACTCCAACAAAAACTATTATTCCAACTATAAAATAAAACAATCTCTCGCGTGTCGTGATGACTAACATACTGACAAAGCACATTAATAAGACTTTAATAACATCCTTCCACTCGCTCCAAGCTTCATCTGGGTATATTGAGAAAACAGTGGTGAGAGTAATAAAGAATACAAAAAAAAGGAACAGATAACTTTCCCTTGTTTTGGGAAATTTCAATTGTCTGATATGTATGAATGAACTTGCAACTGCAGTTAGAGCAGCAATCATTGCCAGAGGTTGGTAATAGGCGACTCCGTAAGTATACCGGTGAGGTGCCATTATACTTATCCAATAATAAACTAAAATGGCAAAAAATGGATTTCGTAATGATTGAATTATGGAAATAGCAAATATTCCCAAAAGGACAATATCTCTCATCGATTACTAACTCACTTAAATCATAAAAGAGGCTTTTTCACTCAGGCGATTTTTACCTTAGATTGTCAAATCAAAAAGCGAACAGCCTTAGGATCCTAAATATACGATACAACCAAAAAGTTTGATGAAGGTATTACTAAGCCCAGAATAGTTAACTTAACAACTAACAAGAAGGCGGGAAATAAGTAAGCGAGCATAAAAGGAATGGGGGCATGTATCCCAAGGCATCTCACGAAAGAGTTCGTATCTATCGTTTTTATAAGTATTTATTCCCGGACAAGTTGTGACTGCGCAACGAAAGCCAGCTTCGCTAACCACACGTTTACATCGTTCATCAAAATCGTGAGGCTTGCCATTTGGGTACGCAAATGTGGAAATCGATGTATCCAGCGAATCCTCAATCGCCCTTTTTGATCCAATAATTTCATTTCTGATCTCACTTTCACGCAAGGATGACAAGATCGGATGTGTTTTAGTATGTGCACCAAAAGAAATCCCAGCAGAATGCATTGTTCTTACTTCATCCCAATTGAGCATTAAGCGTTCTTTTGAGTGATTAGATATGTGACAGATATTAAGAATTTTTTCAATATGTTTATCACGCTCATCGGGCGAAAAATTTTTTAGCCATTCCAACAAAAAAAATGCAATTTCCCTTCGTTTTTTTATACTTGTTAAATGACAGTTATAATATTTCGCTTCTTCGTAATGAAATTTGTTGATATTAGTATTCTTGAACGTATGCAAGACTCTATCCGGCCACAGCTTCTTATTTGTTCCGATGAAGTCAGTAGTAAGAAAGATCGTTGCAGGTAACTGGTATTCGCTAAGAATAGGGAAAGCGAACTGAAAATTGTCAATGTATCCGTCGTCAAACGTGATGCAAACTGTATATGGCTTTACACTGTTACTGTCTAGTTCATCCATTAACTGTTCCAAAGATATCACTCTGAAGTAAGAAGTTAGAGTCTTCATTTGTTGATCAAACTCTTGGACAGTCAAAGGCGCTATTGCAAAAGGATCATTTTTTGCGAGTACACGGTGGTAGACTAATATCTGGAACTTTGGATGATTATATCGTCGAATTCTTGGTAGAGAATTTGGGACAAGTTGATGCATTTCGATCAACTTCATAAGAGGCATACGAAGCCTTGTTCTTGATAAGGCTTTCCCCATCATATTTAAGACGTTGTTTTTCAATGCATCCGATAAATGAAGAAATAGTTCTTAGTTATTATCGATTAGTAAATCTTTCCGGCAAGTCAATGTATGTGATACATGTGTCTCCTCAGGTAAGCTTTGGTACTTCCAGTCACTTGCCTACAAACAGTGCACTCCATTAACCGGGTTTCTGCAAGGCTTACTGGAAGATTTTCCTTATCATAAGTTTGCATCATATGACCATAGGCGTTATCTTTCAATGAATCATTTGATTGAAAGGAGGCACTCCAATGGCACATCCACAAGGTCATTATGGCATCCTTCGACTGAAATCAAAGGATGCACGAGCGGCTATTGTGCAAGAGTTAGCCGCAGATTTTAATCTCACACCTATCATTGCTGAGGCGTTCTATCAGCAATTCTCTCTGTATTTCGAAGAACATGCGAATGTCTCGCTTTCAACCGGCGAGATCGCCTACGAGGCCGTTGCCGCCGAAGAACCAGCGAGCAAGCACATCCGCCTGGCGCGCAAAGTCACCGTGCGCTTGAAACTCATCGATTTCAACACCGACCTCGAAGCCCTGGCGATGCTGTTAACCACAAGTCCAGCTACCGTCAAACGAGACGTGCAACATCTCAGACGGCAAGGACAGTTCCTCATGACGCGTGGCACCAAACATGACATGGGACCCGGCCTCTCCCACAAAACCATCATCCTTGACCTCTATTTCAAAGGCTACACCTTCACTGAAATCGAACGCAAAACCAATCACTCTGAGTCAAGTGTGAAACGCTATCTCGTTGACTTTTTGCAGATTGCAACCTTGCACCGCCAGCGCTTCTCACACAATCAGATTCGACTCATCGCCAAACGTTCAGACCGGTTGGTCAGAGAATACATCGAACTCTACCAAACCTATCAAAAACAGGACAACGAGCGTTTAAATACGCTTTTTACTCCTGCCACTGTTGGCGAGGATGCTAAAAAAAAATCCACTCCTCAATCTCGAAAAGGAGGTCAGCGTCATGACTAAACCCTTAACCAAAGAACAGATTCAGCTTAAAAAGCTGAGACGGCTGCAAGCCAAAGGCCTGCGCCAAATGCTCATCTAACGCTTTCTAAATAATTACGGCTACGACAAGGGCGAAGTCACAGCCAGGGCTATCGTTGATGATATTCTCAGACTCATCGATGACTACTTTCTCATCTCCTCGCTCGATGATGACCTGCATCACGTCCACTATGGACAGTTGGTCTGGATGGCGGTGCCGGTTGATGAATACCCGCGCAAAGGTAAATCTTTAGCACAAACCCGCATGAAACCGGTGGTGCTCTCCTTTGTCACCGATGACGATATCGCCCATATCGCTCACGGTTTCGATTCCAAAACTCTCAGAAAAAAACGGCCAACGAACTCGAAACAAGAACTATTATGCTTGCAAAATTAAATTCTTCTCAATATCTTTACCCGGTCGGTGAAACGAAAACGAGCTCTGCTGAGGAGCAACTCGTCAGGGATAGCCGACCCGATGGAAATGGCCGGGAGGAAATGCCCTCCCGGCCATTTCCATCGTTATCCCTAAAAAAACCTAAATCAATACCTTAGGCTCTCCTGTGGTCATATGAGATTATTTAATTAAAAGTAACTTTTTCTGTAACTTTCTACTCCGGAATTCTAGACGATAAAAGTAAACGCCGCTTGGAGAATTCTTCGCATCCCAATTAACTGAATGCTGACCAGCGGGAAGCTCTTCACTTAATAATGTCGCTACAAGTTTGCCTTGAACATTGAAAATCTTGAGCGTGACAAAACCGGATTGAGAAATAGTAAATGGTATGATTGTCTGCGCATTAAAAGGATTTGGGAAGTTTTTTTTTAATTCGAAATCCCGTGGAGTTTCAGTATTCTTGAGTTTTACTGACGAGATATTATCGGTAAACTCGTAGGCACCGACGTCAATCGTACCTTGTATATTGCGTTCTTCCCTTCCAAGTGGATGAACATATTGCCAAGTAGGAGTAAGGTCAAAACCATTTGCCGACCCCGGTAAGCTACCGGCATCGATAGCAGACGATGTTGTGGTCAAACGGTAGTTGAAACCCGTGATATCTAAAAATCCTGGGTCAGTTGAACTTTCCATATTAGTAATTAATTCTCCCGGTCCTCGTAGCACAGTTCCAGAACCGACGAACAAATTGTTTATTAACTTTGATACCGAGGCCCCAGAATCGATATAAACAAACGTTCCGGTGAAACGATCGTTTACAATAGTATTGTTTACAGCATAAAACTCGTTGGTTTTATTTTTCAAACCCTCAGCGCCAAATGAGACGATAGTCGAATTATCAGCGTTTGGGCCCTGTTGAATCAGATTACCAATCAGATAGCTTATACCTCCGTTCGGTAAATCTACTGCATAACTGGATGTACCATCAATTTCGTCCATAATACGGTTGTAAAGAATAAAGTTTTCTTCAGCACGGGTTTTCACATTGTGACCGATCTTCGCGTGATGAATATAACTATAACGAAGCGTAAAACTCCTCACATTGTTAACATAGATATTATGTGATTGTCCGTCTCCATAGCCATTGTTCGCGAATTCGGAGTGTTCTATCAAAATGTCGCTGTTCGAATCACTACCAGTCAAAATACCTTCTTGATTATCATGAAAGTAACAATTTCGAACCGTCAATCCGGTACCTTCTTGGCGGATACCTGCACCGTTTAAGTCCGAGACAGTTGCACCTGAAAACTCAATGTTTTCAACGATTGTGTTATTCCCCTTAATAACCCAAGTACCTTTTCCCTCTGCATTCTTACCATTTGCCATTAGGTGTGCCTGTCCATTTACACCACGTATTGTAAGATTGTTCTGCCTCCACACGGCAACGTCACCTACATATCTGCCAGCGTCAATTTCGATTGTATCACCGTCAACAGCCACTGCAGCGGCTTCACTGGGTACGCTGTATGCCTTCCCAGTACCAACTTGAATTATGTCAGCAGAATTAGGCAAGTTGTCGTCGTTAATTATGTTGCATTTCCCTTGACTATCCAGAATGCTGGCATTCACAGGATCGCTAAGATTTACAAAAAAAACTTCTGTAGATTCATCATCGAAATCACCATTAACTGTTACAGTAATAGTCTTGACCGTTGTCCAGGGCGTAAAAGTCAATGTTCCAGAAGTTGCCTCATAATCACTATTCGCAAAAGCGGTGCCGTCAGATGTTGCATAGTTGACACTGATTACCTCAGAACTGGGAGTAGCCAATCCAACTGTAAAAACAACTTTTTTTGAACCTACGTCACCTTCGGCTGTTTCTACATCGTTAATTGAAATCCATGGCGTGGTCTGACCAGAACCAGCACCTGCAGTATTCTTATAAAAGGATACATCCTTCGTTGCACTAGTAATAGCGATAAAAACATTGTCCCTTGGGATATACCGCCAACGGCCAAATGGCCCCCTCTGAGTGGTGGGTGTATTAGGTGGATTCTTTGTTGACCAATTTCTTGTCTCGACATTTAAAAAATAGATCGGTCCTCCATCCCAAGCAACGAGTCCTTTGACCTTAGGGTCATAAGCTACACCGGGACTAGGAGCGGATACTAGAGCATCGCCACCAGTGGTTGTCCACACTTCTCTGACAGTCGGTGTCTTCCCAATATCGTAAACGACAACTCTACCATTTCCTATCGCGAAGAGTAATCTTCTTTCGGTGTCTATTGCCATGGTCTGCGCATAAAATGGGTCATCAGATGTGTGCTGCGTCCAAGCATTGTTATCAAAGTCATATGAAAAGAGTCCTCCAGAACCTCCATGACCGCTATTCGAACCGAAGAAGACTCTATGGGTTTGCATATCATATATGGCACAATTCTGTATGCCGCCATCCGGAGGATTTCCAGATGCGTCCATATGCTGCCAGTGCTTATTATTAAAATCAAATGTCCAAGTCCAAAATGTTTCAAATCCATCACCAGCCCTTGAACCGCCGCGGGCAAAAAATCGATTGGCATGACTAATATAGGCTAAACCATTGTAAGTATGCCTAGATATGGGCGTTCCGTCGCTATTAACTTCTGTATTTAAATTAGGTTGAGAGGGATCGGTAATACGATGCCATTTTAAGGAATCTATTTTAAATACATATATTTCGTTACCATAATAATCGCTATGTCCACCTCCCCATAAAACCATTTGATAGTGAACAGGGTCGTATGTGCCACCTCCCCAAGCAGAAATAACACTCCTAGGACCACTAACCCCCCAATAAACTGGATCAAAAGGAGGAAATACCGCCTCCATTTTGCTGTTAGGTACGCTATACCATGTGTCTTCTGGCAGGTTTTGAAGAATTGGATTTTGTGCGTATAGACTCACAGTAGCAGAAAAAATTAATATCAATATTGTACTGAAACCAACATATCTTAACATCATGATTCTCCTGTTTATATTACTAACAAGGCTTCAGAAAACTCTAAGTTATTGATTTTATTGACCGAAAGTCACTGGTTTTATCGCTTCTTCCTCCTATACATAGCAATGCGTAAAGTTTTGTCTACTTGACGCTTAGAAGCTTTTCCCTGAAAATAGATACTTTTGAGTGACATTCTAAGTTATTTTTTTTATTGATCCATGTTTTTGAGTTTTGTGAAGCCCTATATTACTAATTCAATTCATACTTATCTACTAGTTTTCGAAATACAAAAATCGTACCACCTGTTTGAGTTAAGCTCCATTATCAGAAGAACACTGCAATTCTCTTCCAATCATTAAGAATGAGAGTGAATTTTCAATTACAAAGTTGTAAGACTTTAAGACCTTTCTGTAATACAGTTACTTTCAAATATTAATATGAATGACCAGTTAGAATTCAGCAATCATGAAGATTAAAGCAGCGATCATTTTGACACCGACATGATAGAATAAGCCATTTTAGCTTTTGACTTTCGAGGCATTTTGAATACCGGTCCTTTTTGGGATCCATCCAAACAACGTGTCAATAGGTTGTCGAATTGATGAGTGAATGGAGTTTGCTGTGTTTTGAAAGAGTGTCAAGTGCGTTTGTTTTTTTCTTTTTGATTGGTGTGAGGACATTTATCGCTTTACTTCCGCAAAGCTCAAACTGGAATTGTTTATCTTTAATAGGCTTTGTCACCGTGTGCGACAATTTGTAATTTTACGCCAACATAATATTTCTTTTTTGAGCGCAATACCCTTTAAAAACAAAAAGTTTAGCTGCTTTAGAGCTTTGAGAATGCTGCGGTTGACACACTTCAATAGGAGCTGTATCAATCATAGCCAATGCTTGATTCGCAACACCATATTTTCTTCTGAGCGCTTTAAAGATGTAGGCTAAAGCGTCATAGTATTTGTTTAATTTTCGGTTGTAGACTTCATTGCTGGGTAGAGCCGGAAACCAGTGATGTTAATATAGCCATAACCGGCTTTTTTATCTTTGCCCATGACTAATTCAGCAAAAATACCACAGGTGAAAAGCTTCGCATCTGTAAAAAACGGGATATGGTTTAGAGAAAATTTTAACGTATACAACGGTAACTCGCTTTGTGAAAATAATTCTGAAATTTCAAGATACAGCCAAATCAACAATGAATTGTCCCATGAATTGTTGCAACTATTTCAACTGATCATTCATATTAAAAATTTGTCCATAGTCGAAATCAACGGATTTTGACCGTCTTTTTCAGGAATGTCTTTGTGATTTGAGCAGAACCTGGTTCCGAAACGTCTACTTGCAAAAAGTAGATGCCAGCAGGGACCCGTTGATTGTTATCATCTCTACCATCCCAACTTAGCTGATGCCATCCGGTGTTGACTCGGGCAGTGGCAGTGGAGCGAATAAGTTGTCCTAAAATGTTATATACTCTCAAACGTACCTGAGCAGAACCTGGCGTCTGTAATATGACATTACTCTGCGAACGAAACGGATTGGGAAAGCCCGGACTTAATGAAAAATCTTTGATAACCTCTCCATCTAAACTTAGTTGCTTTGTGTCTATAATCTCTCCCGCTGAATTTCTAAGGGTCAACCTGTATCCCACTGCTAGCCAGGGTTTTTTGTCAATAAAAGTAAACTGCTTATCAAAATTATCGCTGGCACGTTGTTGGAACAATAAGCGTTGAAAATTTCCACTTTCCCCCATTCTTTCTAGCTCAGCACTAACATCAGAGTCCTGCGTTATAATCCACTTGATAATTCGTTGATTATCATTTGAGGTATAGCTGAAATCATGAATTTCAGCCTGCACACTAACAGCGACATCCGTACCAATTACCTGCAAGTCGGAGAACCAGGAGCCGGTATTTCGCCAACTGTAAAAGGCGACTGCACCATTCAGCAGAACGTCATCCTGGATATCAAACATGCGTTTGCCATCCAGATAAATTTGTATTCTCGAGTCAACGGCATAGATGAGTACAGGATACCACCGTCCAACTTCATATTCAAACAACTGTTTATCCAGAATTGTAGCTTGTCCATTGTGAATGCGTGTTATCCGGGCAAACTGTTTTTCACGGTTCATTGAGAAGCGGTAATAATTATCAGAGTTAGAATAGCGAAACATAACGCCCAATCCGTCATTATCATCTGAACGAATTTTAAACGAAATTTTAGAATCTAACCATGTTGCTGAACCTCGCCAAATATATGTGCCGGGTTTATCAGGATCATCTACACCGGTGTAATCTAAGCCACCATAGATGTTGCTCGATTGCACCAGGGAAGTGTCATAAACTGTCCATAGAGACGGGCCCTCGATTGTTCCTTCATCGACAATGGTCCATGCAGTTAGATTCTCTTGAGTAAAATCCTCACGTAATCGTACTTGAAGATTTGGATTAGTAGATGAGTCTAAAGGATCAGTCTGAAAACTAACTTCATCACCATCTGTGAAACCGTCGTTATCCGTATCGTCATCTAACGGGTCTGTTTCACTCCCTTCCTTGTTACCGTTGGCATTGGCATCCTCTTCACCATCCGCAAGTCCGTCATTATCAGTATCCCAAATCGTGGGATCTGTATGCGTCGCCGGATCGCTGTCGGCGACAAACACTGTGTTGTCTGTACCCTTGAGTGGGCCGGAACCGTCAGGGTCAGAAATACCAACACTCAAACCAACTTCAAGGCCATCGCTTAGACCGTCACTGTCGCTATCAAATTTTTTAGGTGATAATTCGCCACCATCAACACGTCCATTATGATTGGCATCTTCCATTCCATCACCGAGGCCGTCGTTGTCTGAATCAAGGTCAAGTGGATCGAGCCCAGATGCAATTTCAGTGCCGTCCTTAAGACCATCTTCATCGGTATCAGCTTTTAGGGGATCGGTCTCTTCCGCATCAAAGCGGCCGTTTCGGTTTTTGTCTTCGTCGCCGTCCTTTAGACCATCACCGTCCGTATCAGGGCGGCGGGGATCCGTTGTCACCGAAGGATCAGCATCAGGTTTGAAAACGTCGACATTGGTGGCTAATAGATGCCCGGCTCCATCCGGATCTTGTACCGGAGTGGTGATACCTAACTCAGTGCCATCCTGAATACCATCACCATCTGTGTCAGCGTCAGATGGACTGGTCTCATCTGAACTCAGTATCCCATCCAGATTTTTATCTTCAGCGTTATCAGCGATTCCATCGTCATCAGAATCGATATCAATTGGCGACGATGCATTGGCAATTTCAATACCATCGTTCAAGCCGTCGTTGTCTGAATCTGAATTATTAGGGTCACTTTCATCACTGTCTACTTTACCGTTTGAGTTTCGATCCTCAGCGCCATCTATTAGACCATCAGAGTCGCTGTCAGCAATCAGGGCTTTCGTAGTTGAGCTCGGGTCACTATCCGGAATGAAAATCGTCAGGTCTGTCCCGGCTATTCCAGCCTCACCTGAAAGGCCTGTTGTCCGCCCTTGTTCGGTGCCATCCTGAATACCGTCCCCATCCGTATCTGAATTATTGGGATCGGTTTCATAACTCTCCACCAAGCCGTTGTGATTGAGATCTTCTTCACCGTCACTCAAGCCATCATCATCAGAGTCTATATCCATAATACCAGTACCGTATTCCTCTTCTAAATAATCAGGCACATTATCATTGTCTGAATCCAAAGGGGGTGCCAAACTGGCAACAGCCAATCTCAGATATCCTCTAGATGAATCATAATAACAGATCGACGGCATGCCTTCCGAAGTCAATGCTAATGAAGCCCATTGCCCAACTGTACCAACAGTATCTACTTCTTCAATTTGCCACTCATTTGCAACATTGAAGGCTAGCTTCAAATCACCCTTTGCCATGTCATAAAATGCTACAAATGGTTTGTCCTCAGAATCGAGGGCAAGAGGACTCGGGGTATTGAAAGTACCCCAACCACTTAGATCAACAATATTTTCAGTTGTCCAATTGCCAGAATTGCCTTTCGCAAGTTTTAATTTTGCTGAATTTCCGTGACTCTGGAAGCTAACATAGAATGTGTCACTTTTGGCCTGTTGAATAGAGGGATAGAAACCCTCAATGCCATCTTCGACAAATCCAATAATTTCATGTTGCCATATATTTTGATCTAAATATGCATATGCTAAAGCTGAACGAACAGATCTCCAATAAACTACAGTAGGCCGTTCTTGCATGTCCAAAATTAGTGAACTCCATTTACCACTAATCACACTTGAATTTGGATCGACTCGCCCACGTACATTTAGATTTTGACCATCAATATAAGCGTAAGATATTTGATCTCCTCCGTTGTAATGTTGAACGTAGATGATATGAGCTTTTCCATCAGAATCAACTTTAATATCATTGTTATAAAAAGAAGAAGGGGTCAAGTCGGTATCCACTACTTGGTTTTCCCATTGGTCGCCTATTAATTGAGCATGCCAGACTTTAGTCCCACCATCCGTATGATATACAAAATGAGGTGAGTCAGATTGATCAAAAGTCATAGCTACTCGACCTTCACCATTTGGATCAACTATATAAATTATCCAATTCGTGCCATCAAATCTCGCAAATTTTACAGTTCTTGTTAAACCCCGATAACCAATATTAGGATATCCGCTTTTGTCATAAATCAAAGTCGTTGATGCCCCTACTGGCTTCTCGCGGTCGATAACATAATAAAACCAATAGTATTTTGGAGACTGCATTTCTTTAGCAAAGACAAGAGATAAATTCAGAGCCAACAGAATTATATATATACCCCATTTCAATGCCATGAAAACTTTATCCATAATTCTATCCTACTTTAAAAAGCAAAACTTCTTAGCTCCATTGGTTTCTAAAAATTTCTCGAATAGTTGCTGACAATTCAGCAGCCTGGGTACGTCTGCAATATTTTTGAGCTGTGTCCGGAGAAGCATTGGGGAGTTTTTTACCGCTCTTGAGGTTGCAGATCCACTCTGACAACAGTAAACTTATAGCTTCAGAATCATCTAAAGGCACGATTTGCCCCGCATTGGCCGAACGAATAACTCTAGCGGTCTCACTATTATGAGGGGTCATCGCCAAAATGGGACGACCAATCCGTATATATTCATAGAGTTTTGCGGGTATTTGCTGATTGCAGCTTTTTCCTTGAAAAAGAAGAAGAACGTCAGCATTGTTCATTTCTATTAATGCTTTGCGGTAGGGAATTTGTGGATGAATACAAACTAAATCTTGAATACCCAAATTTTCAATTTCACGGGCATAATTCACTTCATTTCCAGGAGAGTATAGTTCAATACAAATATCACCCATTAATATTCTATTCATCTCAACCGAACGTTTTATAGCACGAAAAAAAGGAATGGGATTGCGATCCAAAGGATAGAGCAGTCCGGTATGAATTAAACGAAAAGGTCTTTTACCGTTAATGTTTTTGCCATTTAATCCTTGGAAATCGGACTCATCATATCCGTTCTCAATAACAATGATATCTTTAGGATTTTTTTTAGGATATCGCTTGACAAATAGCTGACGCATTCCTTCAGTTGTAACGATGATACGCGTAGCTGAATTTACTGTTGTTCTCTCAATTTGTTTACGAACTTGCAATTGTTTGGAACTTACCTGGAAATATTCATCCCACAATGGATCCCGGAAATCTGCCACCCATGGTTTACGCATGATGCGTTTAAGAGCCAATGCAATTATATGAGCGCTTGGTATTGGAGCAGTAGAGAAAATAACATCAATTTTTTTTTGAAGAATGAGCTTTATTCCGGCAATCACACCAGTTGGTATCCAGGAGATGAATCGATCCGGGGTAGCCATTATGTCTAAATATCTGCCCCGAAACGATAAGTGGCGTTTTGTGTCCAAAACAATTGTTCGATGAACGTGTACATCTTCTGGAACCTCAGAGCACAAGGCTGAATCTCTCATTTCATAGGCATAAGGTTTAACGGTTAAGACCAAAGGTTCAATGTCAAATTCCGGCGAATATTTAACAAACTTCAGAGTTCTGAGAATTCCGCTACTGCCATGAAGCGGCGGAAAATGATATGCTATGAAAAGGACTCGAATTCTCATTTAAGATATCTATATTTTGAGTGCTTATGCCTTGCAACACCACGTTAAACCATCATCTTTAATAAAAAGGATCACCCGCTTAAATTCGCAGGTTTTTTGAAAATCAAATCTTCCCATCAATTGACTTTCCAACGCTTCTTGAATATGTATCTTACGCTAGCCCTATAATCTATGTTTTCGATGCGACATTGTTTTGGCCTTCGACAATAGCTTCAAACCGTCTCAACATTTCGACTAAGTAGCTGTTGTTCCTGATATTGAGCCAATATAGCATAATCGCAGGCATTATTTTTATTCTACTTATGTACATAAGAATTTTAGCCCTTTTCGATAGCAAACCAAACAAGTATTTGAAATCTCTGTCCCTATCTTCTGTGCTCACTTCGTCTTCATTATTCTCCCACTGGTAGGATAGGTTTGCAGGTATTTCCAATGGACATGGTCTGTGGTTTGGGTAAGTTTGCCATGCAACTTCTCTTGATGACGCTGGAAAATACTCAAACCATCTCATATAAAAGCTGTGATAGAGCATTTCGTGACTCGGTATTGCGAAAATTTTTTGTAAAAAGTTACTGTCAAAAAAGGGCAAATAGAATTCAATTCTGTGTTGTCCGATCGTCTCAAAATGTGCAGTCAGGTGTCTCCTTTGGTCATTGTTCATAAAGAAATGATAGGCTGCCTTGCCAGGATCGTCGGAGATACTGGGCATTTCTGCTTCCACACTATTTTCCAATAGTCGATCGAGATCATTACGATACTTGGTCCTAAATATCTTCTTAAGCAAAGTACTACTTGATCCGAGTATTTCGCTTATGGCCTTTGCATGGTCCTTCTTGCTCAACGCTTCAATAATAGTACGAGTGATATATACGTATCCCATTCCAACACTGCCGCCATCCCCGGACCAAACGATTTTAATGTTTTCAAAAGGGGTTTCTCTTTCCGTCTTCGCCAATTCATTTGCCATAAGCATGGACCAATTAGGGGAAGAAAGCCTGTCTAACGTCTTTTCAATGTGATGGATGCCTGCTTTTTGTGCGAACAGACTAGCCAGATGCTTGTCCTGAGATTCATCGGTTGAAAAATTGAATGTCGTCAGGCTTTCTGTTTGCTCTTTCAACAATGATACCAGGCATCGCGAATCAAGACCACCACTGAGAAAAGCAACAGCATCCTTATTACCACCTAATCGCAAAGTAACTGCGTCGTTAAAAGCTTGAAATACTTCCTGTACAGTGGTTTCACATACGTTAGACAATGTAGGGATTGATTTCCAATCCCAATAACAAAAAGTCTCTATGGTTCCTTTGGGGCTAATTTTATAGACATGTCCCCCCTTGAGCAGTTTAATTTGCTTGTACGAAGTCCTATGGTCCATACTATAATTAAATATCAGCTTCTCACATGTACCTCTCAAATCGATCTCTAAATCTACAAAGGATAGGTCGGTGATAGACTTACTTAGCGACGAAAAGACAATGACATCATTGGCTTCATAAAGGTACACTGGACGTACGCCCAACTTATCGGTGAAAATCATGAGAGAATTGGTTTCCCAGTCAAAATGCAAACCTGAAAAAACACCCTTTGCCTTTCCTAACACGGACACTTGAAGCGATTTCTTAAAGGCCTGGTGCAAAACCTTTGTGTCATCAAACCGAGACAATCCAACGGTGTCCCGAATGAGCGGATCACCGCAAATTAAAGTCAAACATTGTGCATCTTCCTTGATGGCCTCGTTATCAAAATTCCCCAGATCAATGGATATTAGCTGGCAGTTCTTACGGTTGTTTTCAAAGATCCTTCCGCCAGGACAAAGAATAGTCAAAACAGACTTTAGCTCATTAAATTGTTCATGCTGGATTTTCTCAGATTTTAGATTGATGACACCTGCAAAAATGGTCATAGTAACTCTATAATTTTGTTTTCAGGCGATAAAATCATGTGTCGCAACTCCTTGTATGCCTCAGAAAACTTTTTCCTGCGCAGGCTCCAATATATGTTCGCGAATCTATATTTTGCCTCCTGCAAACATCGATTGCGCCATTTCTTTCTAATAAAATTGGAATTGCCAAGTTCTTCCGATATTTCTTTCAGATGAATTTGAAATCTATTGTTGGATTGATCATCTAACAAATATGGTCGATGCTCTTCATCAATAAGAAAAGGTATACATTTATAATCTATACTTGGAACTTCTGACTCAAAACTGATATACGTTTTCAAAATGTAGCCTCGATCAGTGCCCTCGCGCTCTTGGAGATAGCTATTACCATGAACTTGGAAGACACAGTTACCTAGCGAGTAGGCGATGAGTCCTCCTCCATATTCCTCAACACCTTGACAAACGTGTGGATGATGTTGGATTACAAGATTAGCCCCATGGTCAACCAAAGCTCTGGAAACTTATATTCGATAAGGTTGGGGATAATGAGAAAACTCCAAATCGGCATGTACGATAGCCACTATAAAATCGGATTCTTGTTGTATCTTACGAAGTTGTCTTGGTAGACGAGCAAGGTTCAAAGGAGCGACTCCAGCACTTTTTTCTGTGGCAAAAAGCCTAGAAACATCACAGTTGCCTAAGAAAGCAACTCTTTTGCCTCCAACCTCAACAAATATCGGCCGTTCAGCTTCTCTTATATTGACCCCAGCGCCGAAATGCATGATATTCTTGTTATTGAGATATTCAACCGTCGTTTTCAGACCCCAATCACCGCAGTCCATTATATGGTTGTTCGCCAAGTTTAACAATTGAAAACCATCTAACTTCAGGCCCTCCGCTAATTGGGTATTGACCGCCATGACCTTATTAGCAACATTCTTGGGACAATTATCATTGACTAGACAGCATTCCAGATTACCGACAACAAGGTCCATATCAGCAAATACCGGTATGATCTTTTCGAATGGGAACTGTGGTCCGTGCTTCTTTATTACATCTGTAACCCCCATGGCAATGCAAATATCGCCGACAAATCCAATGCTGAAAAAGGGAGAATGATCCTCAGACTTCACTTATCTATTTCCTTATTAAGGCCTTAACCTCAGTGCCTCTCTGGACAATGTTATGATCTCACTGTATCCGTTACGGTTCACAAAAGAAACCAAGCCGGCAATAGTAGCAATACCAACCACAAGCAGGAGGACAAGGTTTTCCGTAGGGGTCAACGCCCATGTGGAGAAGAACCTTACGCCAAAAACAAGCAGCAACATTACGAAACTACTCAACGCAGATCGATAAATAGCCGTAAAGTAGTCTACTAAACTTATACCTATTATGGGTAAAGTTCGCTTAAGGGTGATAAACCAGCCTATTGGGTATACCGAGAGCCAGGCAATACAAATACCCATGATGCCCCAATTGCTCCCCATCAGAAAAGCTGTCGGCATTAATACGGAAAGAATCAGAAGATTGACAAAACTGACATCTGCTCTCCCTAGGCCAATAATCACAGGATGGCCAAGCATGTTCAGCATTCGAATTGGCATTATCAAACTCAAAATTTGCAGGGGTAACGCAACAGCATGCCACTTTTCGCCTAAGACAAGCGAAACCAATTCAGGTGCGACACATGCTATACCAAAGTACACCGGGAAAATAATGAAGCTTAAAATACGAATTGCTTTGAGTTGATAAAAAGCAACTTTTGCCTTGTCATTTTGAATTTTGGAAAAAGCTGGGAACGCAACCTGATTAATGATTGGCATAACTTTTTGTGAGATTAGCGATGAAAGATGCTTGGCAACCGAATAAAAACCAAGCACTTCCTTTCCTAGCACCTTGCCAATTATGAATATGTCTGCCTGGGTATAAAAATACCAAAGTACTCGCTCAAAAGTCAGAAGCCCTCCAAAGGAGATGGTTGCTCGCATACCCCTAAATGAAAAGCGAGGAAGACTCTTGAAAGGAGAGATAATATTTACGCCAAAAGTTCTGAAAAATACGGTGATTACGCTACCTCCAACCAATGACCAAACACCTTTGCCAAGAAAGGCCAACCACAATGTGCAAATGCCCCCACCGACATTGGCGACAAAGTCAACAATTGACTTCCTCTTAAAATCGAGTTCTCGTTCTAGCAAAGATTGCGGAATAACTGCAAAAGACATAAGTATGAATTCAAAAGAGAGCACTCGAACTATGGCCTTTAATCTTGTCTCGTCGAAGAATGTTGCGATCAGTGGCGATGAACAAAAGAGGACCAAGCACAAACAAAAATTGATTATGATTACCAAACCAAAAATTTGACGTAGGATGGAATCATCTAATCTTCTACTTTGGATAAGTGCCGCCCCCATTCCCATTTCATTCAGTAAGGACAATAGCCCGACAAACATTGACGCAATGGCCATGACGCCGTAATCAGACGGAGTCAGTAACCTAATGACATAAATAGTCATTGCCCAATTCAGCAATTGCCCGGCTATTTTTACTCCTGCCATCCAGCCCAGAGCATGTAGGACCTTCTTCTTCAGACTCAATTTCGTTTCCCGATAATTAACCTATGATGTTGTCTTCCGATATATGGGGCCACCCATGTCCGGAGCCCTAAAAGTATGCAGGCATTTCTTAATCATTCCAACGCTACGGGCACGGATTCGCCGGGAAAACAAATAGTAGATTTCATGATGTCTTACGCTGTCAGACCATAAAAGCTTGTGGTGCTGGGCATCGCCCAGGAAATCAACCTCTTTGGCACCCAGCTCAAAGGCTTTGCGCACTGCAAAGTGGATCACAACCGAACCCGGTGCCAGTTTGCTGTATGATTCGTGAAAGCTTGTTTTTAAATTGCAGACCCTGCCCTGCCAAAAGCAACAAAGAAAGTATGCGACAGGCTGCTTATCCAGGTATAGGACCATAGCAAACAATGCCTTGCGTTTCGCCAGAAATGGCAGTAACATCCGATAATAATTCTGCTCATGTTCCGTATCGGATATGGCAATGTTAGCTTTCGTTTTCCAACTATGCTCCTCAATCTTCAGCATGGCTTCGAAAAGGTCCTCAATATCGTCATGGGTGAAGAACCAGCGTTCTTGCAGATCGCCGTTTTTTCGCAGTGCCTTTTCTTTCCGTTTAAGTGTATAACGAAAATTACCTGACTTTGAGGCTAAAAACTCCTCCCAGCTCGTATTGATCCTAAGATATGGAGAGGATTCGCCAGGATAAACAAGTAGATGCCCGCCCATATCCCTGGCAATATTTTTTACAGCTTTGGTTGCGTTACTGCCGGCAACAAGGCCTGCTGTTTGAAACACATGCCACCGCGACTCACTGTACTTCGCAAATAATGCCCGCAAAAGCTCCTGCCTGTCCTCAGCTACAATATCCTGATGATATCCGGACATCCCCGCGAGTGCGATTTTCTTCATGGGTATACCAAACATCTTGACTGTTTCAACCTGGTACGGCAATATCCCTACTATTCTGTTGTGCTTATGAGCAACGAGTGCTCTAAGCTTAGCAATATAATTGTGCGCTGAGGCGATAGCATTTATCCAGTCAGGCGACAGATATAGGTTATGATTGCCATTTTCAAGCAAATCATACCATCCATCAGAAACCTGAGACTGAGCCGCTTTCCACTCGAGGTCTTGTATTTCGACATTTGAATTTGATAAAGGCATAGCAGGTTGGGGAAGGTTTATCTCAAAATAGATTGAAAATAGGTAAGACTACAACATAAGTGTTTTAAAATCATAGCGTTCTACAAATTTACCAGTAAGGGCGTTAAGCTCCTTCGTAAGCACCTCGTGGTCAATGAGTCGTTTCCGAATTAACTGCCGCTCAAATAAAGCAAATGCGCTTCCAGGTTTTATTGAATGCGCCGCGTTTAACCGTTTTCTGATATGCATTTTTGTAATTCGATATGCCATAACGTAGAACAGCAATTTTTTATTGGCCCCGATTATCGAAGCAATGGTCAAAAATTTCTCTAACTGGTCGAAGGGTATATCCGTCACTTTGCATGCCGGCTCAATTTTATCCATGTCCTCAAGTTCTTCATAGATGCCAAGCTTGTCAGTCCCTAAGAGTCTTCCCGTGATATCAAACACAGGCAGAACCGGATATAACCTGCAAATGGTCGTTCGAGTTGCATGGTCGCAAGCACAATTTGGCCGCCGGCTTATTATGGATTCTGCCTTAATGGTATAACCATCGAGAGGATAATCAACTATCTTATGCTCAAAATTACCGAATTGGTCTAACCAGTTCTTGTGTTCCAGATACTCATATTCATAAGGCAGCAACGGCAATTCCTGGAAATGCTCTTTAGCAATCAGGCTAAATTTGTTCTTATAGCGGGAAAAGCTGCAACAATGTGCATCACCACAAAGCAACCAGCAATCCTTGTGATAAGTCAGATCCGTGGAATATATTTTATCGAAACTGTCAATAATTGCCTGATTCACAGGAGTACTCCTTTGGTGTTGCCTGAAAAGAACCGTCTTTTTTGATTACCTGAGATTTGTCTGAGCGCCATTTGACAAGTATTCTGCAATTGCTTCAGCAAAGACACGATGGCCGGTAGGATTAAAATGCATATCACGCTTAAGATACAACTCGCATCCATCCTCTGTCAATTCACGAAACCGGACGATTGGGATTACCATTTTCAGCCCATGTTCTATCGCAAATTCATCTAAAAGGCGATAAGGCTTGTCAAGGTCAAAATCCTCAGCTTCATAAGTCAAATAGGAAATCGCCTGTCGAAATGGTTTATCCTCAACACTCTGGACAGAGGGAATAACTGCAATGATCAAGCCGATATTTAGATCACGGAGCATCGATTGAAGTTCAAGAAGCTCTTTCCTGGTTTCTTTCCAAGACAATTTCAGTGACGGCGGGTAGACACGAAGGGCCGGCATAATATTCACATCAAGAGATTCAAATCCAGCAAGCGAATCTTTAATGCCAAGCTTAACCAGCGCTTTTACCAATGCTTCATTTGTGTTTAGTCGATCAACTACGAAACGATACATGGCAGAACTACGCCTTATAGCCTGTTTGAAAACGACAAAAAGTCCCTTACGAGTTAGAGGGTTTCCTGTCCCATCATCGACTTTAAGGCCGCTAGTTCCCATCGCCTTATCTATATCCTCAGGAAAGATGTCATTTAGGCAAAAGCCTACAACAACTAGATCCGGTGAGTATTCCAGGCCTTTGCGTTTAAAATACAAAATTTCTTGTTGTAGGCTGTAACCAGTCACGCCTAGATTAATGACTTCGGTTTCGGGAAGAATAGTTTCTAAAATCTCGGTATATATCTCATTATCTTCAACGCCATAGCCCCATGTAAAAGAATCTCCCAAGACCAAAATTCTGTACTTGCCTTCCGGTTTACTCTGTGGATACTCCCGATCACGCAGACCTTGAGAGTTGGTGTGAAACTTCGTCGCAAAACTGCCTGCTCTATAGTGCTCTCCTGCGATGAGGGGTTTCGGTATCCATCCCAATTCACTATCAAGCTGATAAAATCCAGAGGATGTAAATCGGAAGTCTTCCATTTCTGCTGGAGGCGCAGTACCAAATATACGAACGGCAAGTTCCAGCGCTATAAGACAGAACAGAAGGCTTCCAACAAAGAGAGATAAGTTTATAAGAGCGATTTTGGTGCTTTTTAGGACGCGAGCGAACAACGGCATAAAACTATTCCTCCCACTCAACTATAATTAAATATCGAAACCTTAGTCCCATTCCAAACTTAGTATGGTTGTCGTCCGGGTTCTACAAGAGACATTCTATAGGTAACTCGTGGCTCAAAAAGCCAAGTGGACTCGCCGAATATCCGTAGGCCCCAGAGTTCAACACGGCAATCAAATCCCCCTCTTCCGCTCTTGGTATCTCAACATTCATGCCAAAAGTATCCAACGGAGTACAAAGCGGTCCAACGATATTTACTTTTTCCGTTGGGTTGTCTAGCTTGTTAACAACTGTAACAGGCATTGGCCTGCGTACCACGCTCTGGCCGAAATTGCCCGATGCCGCCAAATGGTGATGCATGCCGCCGTTGAGTACAAGAAAGACATGTCCGCGTGACAACTTGCGATAGAGTACACGGGAAACGTATATGCCACATTCACCAACAATGAAACGACCCAATTCTATCTTAAATTTGGTATTGTTTAAGGGCTTTCCAACTGCACCAATTAATTCACCTAATCCCTTTCCAACATGTTCTACATCTAACTCATCATCATTTGCAAAATAAGGGATACCGAAGCCGCCTCCTAAATTCAGGGTCCTGATGGGAGCATCGATCACGGTAGCCAATTCGCTCGCATAGTCTATTATATTGCCGAAGGCCTCTAGTATTGAAGTCGCATTGAGATTTTGAGAACCGGCAAAAATATGGATTCCCTCAAATCCAAGCAGTTTTTCCCGGCATATGGATTTGACTATTTCAGGAATTCTTTCGCTGTCAATCCCAAACTGCTTTGGGCCGCCGCCCATTTTCATCCCTGATTTTGAAAGCTCGAAATCAGGATTGACTCGTATCAAGACTCTTGCTTTTGCGCCGGTTTCGTCACAAATGTTTATTAAATGTTCAATTTCACGTTCGTTTTCAATGCTGATAGTGCCTATTTTGTGTTCTACCGCAAACCTAAGCTCTTCCACCGATTTGCCAGGTCCGGCAAAACTCATCTGTTCCGGTTTTATGCCGGCATCTAAGGCCTTGGTCATCTCCCCTTTTGACGCGATGTCAAAGCCATCGTACAACCGGGATAGCTCGACAAGGACTTGATGATTGGAATTGGCTTTAACCGCATAATTAATACTTATATTTTGGGGAAGATCCTGCTTCAAAGTTCGGTAACGCCAGTTCAGCGTAGCCGTATCATAAAGATAGCAAGGTACTGGACAGTCCCGCACGATTTCTGATATTTGTTTCCCTCCTATGCATAGCTCGGCATTTTTTTGCTCAAAATGTGATAAGGCTGATCTTAGAGCTTTACTCATCTGCTTGACCCATTCCAATTTTTGTTTCCAAGGCATTGAGTACTTCCTTTTTGACCGAAGATCGGTCCAACTTGCCATTGGCATTACGCGGAAGTTCTGCACGCAATTCAAGTTCAGATGGCACCATGTAAGGTGGCAGTAAATTACGACAATGCTCCCGTATTTCATCTTCACCGACAATTACATCTGGGCGCGCAACCATTATGGCTTTTATCACCTGTCCATAGATTTCGTGCGGGATCCCCATTACGATAACATCCTGAATCTTTCCGGATGAGTAAATCACTTCTTCAACTTCAGTCGGACTAACACGATTGCTGGCTGTCTTTATCATTTCGTCTTTGCGTCCAACAAAATACAGGAACCCCTCGCCATCAACCCGAACATAGTCGCCTGAGTAAACTACAATTTCTCTATTGGGCACCTCCGGCGGCTGCATTGGATTAGGTCGAAATCTCGCGGCGGTTAGATCCGGCTCATTCCAATAACCCTGAGCAACTAAAATACCTCGATGAACTAGCTCGCCGATTTGGCCCGCACCAACTGGCTTATTCTTCTCATCTAAAACCATTATCTCTTCTCCTGGGATTGCCTTACCTATCGAGGTTGGCTTCTCATCCACGAGTTTAGGCTCTAAATAAGTCGAACGAAATGCTTCAGTTAGTCCGTACATAAGGTATATCTCAGCATCTGGCAAACGTCTCCGCAACTCTATTACAAAATTCTTCGGTATTGCACCACCCGTATTCGTTATATAACGTACACTCTTCATACTTTCCCCATCCCATGGACGTTGTAAGAGTTGATTCCAAGTGGTGGCTACCGCAGCTAGTCCGGTAATCTCATAATTTTGCACGGCCCCAAGAATATCTCTGGGAAAAAGGTAGTCCAGCAATACGATTTCAGCACCATTAAGGAACGCAGATGTAAGCTGATTCAGGCCGTAGTCAAAGCTAAAGGTCAAAATGCTTAACAGACGGTCCCGCTCACTTATTTTAAGGTATTCTGAAACTCTCTTTGCACCCTCCACAACATTCAGATGACTGAGCACAACACCCTTCGGTTGGCCTGTCGAACCTGAAGTATACAATATGGCTGCCAAATCAGTATCAATAGTATGCACATTCTTGTAGGGGATATTGGAATTTATGGCCTGCTCCCAGTCAATTATCTCGATAGCAGCGGAAGAAATATTTTTACGCTGGCCTTTGTCCCCAATGGCAATTATCTTTTCCAATCCATGGGTTTGGGGTAAACCATCAACTATGTCAGCGACTCGCGAATATGTGGTTATCAGCACCTTGGCACCGCTATTCTGGATAATATGAGCAACCTGGTGCGTCTGTAATAGGCGTCTTATAGGCACCATCACACCACCGGCCATTGAGATACCAAAAACTGAGATCACTTTTTCGAAACGCTTCTCAAGGAAAAAGGCCACCCTATCCCCTCGCTTTACCCCGATTGCTGACAGAAGCCCACCTAGGTTCCGGCATGACCTGGAAATGGCACCATACGTTAAACCGGCCTTTTTGAAGAAAACGGCTTGCTTTTCCGGATGCCGGTCTGCACTGGCGTTGAGCAGATCATGAAGTACTCTGGTCAATTCAAAAATCTCCTATCTCTATTTATCAAACGATGTCTGAATTTCAAGTGAAATGTGTTGAGGGCTTACATTTTCGAAAGCACATAGGGCATTGAGGGTTTCTTCAAATACTTTCTGCTTTGCCTCTGGTTGGGAAAAAGTGTGATTGCTATTCTTGATAAACACTACAAGATCTTTGTTTCTCTTTCTCAATTCCCGGAGTTCTTTCCTGCTCTTCAGATGATCATGAAAAGCCTTTGCAGTCAAGTCATTGCTACTAAGCAATATACGTACTGGCTTGTTAAAGCGGCTAAGACTTTGAGCAAACATGTCCGGCAAAGACGCACATTGTACTCCGTTTTCTCTGGGCGATTGATTATTGCCATTCCCACGTCTTTTCTTCAATAGTGCCAGCAATGAACTTGCCGATTCCATGTAGTCGAAGTGAAAACTGAGCAGCTTAAGCCAAAATTTTTTTTGAAGGAATCTGTCGATGTAATAGTGCTTGACCATTGCACGTGCTTGACCTTCCTCAGTGAAAATGTAAGGATTGCAAAGAATCATTCCGGCTATGCGTTCCCTATCACCCGAAGAATAGATGACACTGGCGGTCGCACCATCACAAAGTGCCCAGACAAAAATGTGCTTGAGCACCGGCAACGAATCATAAAGGTAATCTAAAGCAGCCCCAATTGACGGTCCAGCGAATTCAAATCCAACGAAATCACCTTCACTATCACCAAGTCCCTCATAGTCGAACCTAAAGGAAGCTACTCCATTTTTGCACAAAGCTCTTGCAAGTTGCACATACAAACGATGGCTGCCAATTCGTGTCTGGTAGCCACCGGTAACAATTAGAAGTACTTTCGTAATGCCAGCTCCGTCCTCTGGTAAATGTAGGATACCGTAAAGTTTCTTCTCAGAGCACTTGAATGATACCGCCTTTTCCAATGTGCTTAAACCTCTTCCTTTATCCAATCTAAGGTTTTGTCAATCAACTCCGGTGAGTTCCAGACGCCATATCGATCCCAAAAGGGTTCCGCCACGATATGCTCGTAGTCGTAGTTCTTTTTTAAGCCGTCTGTGTCATCTTGGAATTTTCGAAACGTATGAGGTGCTCTTGTAAAGGGTGACACCGAAGCGATAAACATCGGGCCGTTGTTTTGCGTGCTCCATGTATCTGCAGCCAGGAAGCTTGCGTACAACTTCTCCCGAATCAAATATCCAAAAACGTCCAAAACTTCACCACGCTCTAATTTTTCCACCAATACCCCTAAGGATTTTTTGGTTGAAATTGCATTCGCCAATTCAGTATTGATGCTCTGTCGTAAAAACTGCTTTATATAGTCTTTAAAATTGGAGATTGGATGCCAAACAATATGGGCGGCAATCTCTTGGCTCTCACTATGATGTTTCACAGCCAATGCAGCTCCGAAACGGAGTCCCCACAACACAATTACCTTTATATCACTTTCCGCCTTTAAAGTGTTGATGGCGCAGGCAAGGTCGTCCTGCCACATATCAATTGTCATATCTTCCAAATCCCCAGCACTATCACCCGTCCCACTTAAATCGAATCTCAATACAGCGTAACCTTCTTTGGCAAACGCTCTCGCTGCCTTTACGACAACGGCGTGGGAACAATTTTTCTCCTCGGCAAAAGGATGACAATAGACAATGCCGACATCGCGTTTGCGAGTTAACGGTTGGTGCAGGAACCCCAGAAGATCTGTGCCCCTTTTATTAGAGAAGAAGAACATTCTCTCTTTTTGTTCATCAGCCTGTAGCATTGACTTTACTAGCCACCAGTTGTGAAAGTGAAGAAACCGTTTCGAACACCTCGGCTGTGAGGTCGTCATCGTCAAATTCTATTCCGAAATATTCTTCAATGGCGAGTATCAAATTGGTGACCGCCATCGAATCCAACGCCTCTCCAAGTAGCTTAAAATCATCCGGCAGGTCCCTTGACATACCGGTGGGTATAGTCTTAAGTATTACCTCTTTTACTTCTAAACTCAAATCACTCACTCATTTTCTCCAGTTTCAGGGAGTCAACCCCGTCAATTATATATATGTGGTGGGTTTACGCTCATGATCACTTTCGTCCGCGGCATATTTCATACTTTTCGATCAATTATTGGCTCTAAACCAGTTGTTCACCATGAAAAACTGCCAGGCAATGGTCCCATAATAGGACGCATCCTCTTCGAGTTGCAGTTTCCAGAGGCGCTCCGAGAATTCACGTCTAAAGTAGCCGCGTCTTTGTAACTCCGAATCGAAGAAAAGGTACTATTGATAATTGTGGAATTGGAACATTTTGCAGATAACAAGTCCCACTCATTTTCAAGTCTGGAAAATGAATCTACATTGGGGAAGGTTTGCAATTCAATTCTGCCGGTTTCAACAATGGCATAGCTTATATTTTCCAAAATCATATTTTTAGTGACTCTCCTGCAATATGCAATCTTTGCCACGCTTCAAGCATGACTAACTGCCATGTTACTGCGCCAAAATAGGATGTTGAATCTTGCAGTTGCCGCTGCCAAAGTTTTTCAACGAACTGAGGATTAAAATAACCACGCTGCAAGTGTCTTTTGTCAAACAGCAAATCATGCGTAAAGTCTCTAATCTTTGGTTCGCTACGCAGCCATTGTGATATAGGCAGACCAAATCCCCATTTAGGCTTCGTCAAAATTTCCTTGGGCAATATCTGTCGAAAGGCATGCTTAAATATGTAACGAAGTCCTTTGACACCCTTTAATTTCAGGTTCACCGGAATTTGAAATCCTAATTCTACAACAGAGTGGTCTAGCATGGGATATCGTACACGGACATGTGCCAACTCACACATTCGTGTTACTTTACGAAGATCATTGTCTGTGATTGTAAATTTCATATCCAGATATAAATGACGATCGAGCAGTTCTGCATCTGTAAGACGATCAAAGTGTGAGGCAGAAATAGTTGAAACAGCATCTCTATCACACATATATAAAAAAGATCCTAAAAACATCTCTTCGTCGCTGACATAGCGAAAAGAATGTAGCCTTTCGACCTCCGGCATTTTAGCGCGTCGAATGTAATTTCCTCCTTTTCGGAAAACCGGCAGTTTTTCGAGTCGGTTTAACATTAGAGGCTCTATTAACGCTTGCCGAATGACAAGAGGAATCTTAGAATAATTACGAAATATCTGCTGAGTGCTATAACGTTCATTACCTGCAAAAATTTCATCGCCGCCATCTCCAGCAATTAAATAATGAGCGCCATTTGAATTTGCAAGTCGCGCCAACTTATAAGCAGGAAATGCCGATGAATTGTTAAATGGTTCATCATAGGCTTTGGAAATGCTATTCAGATGCTCCAGAATGTCATCCGGTTGCATATAATATTCGTGATGATTTAGTCCATAAGTCCTGGAAGCTATGCGGGCATAAAGCATTTCATCATAGCTATTTTCCGGGAATCCGATAGAGTAAGCTTCCACGGGTTCTTGACTCTTTTTACTCAGCAAACCACAGATCGTACTACTATCCGTGCCACCACTTAGAAAACAGGCTAACTCTCTCGCATCGGCTACACCGTTCTGCATCAGTTCCACTGAATTATCTAAGGTAGAATATATTTGTTCGGAAATCTGGTTCACACTACCTGTTAGTTTTGGTGTATTGGTAATATCCCAGTATCTTCGCTGCCTGTTTTGCTTAGCATCAACCTGCAGCATATAACCGGGCTCTACCTTATAGACATTTTTGAAAACAGTCATCGGAGAGGGTATCATGTTGTGGTGCATATATGCATAAATTGCAGTCGGTTCGGTTTCAAGCCTTCCGCAGACCTTCCGAATTGTATTGATACGCGAACCGATATAATAGACTTTGCCGTCTTTATACCAATGTATCGGTCGGATGCCAATTCTATCTGTTACAACCGAAAGTTTTTGCTTAGTCAGGTCCCAGACTATGAAGGCAAATGTCCCTCGAAGTTGGAGAGGCCAATCGTTGGGTTCTATATGGTAGCAAGCCGTTATGATTCTGCCTAATTCGGTTGATGGAATCTCAAACTTTTTCACTAATTCGGGGAGATTATATAACTCCGCGATGCCTGCAATGATTAAATTATCTTCTTTGTGAACAAAGGAGATTTGTGACCAATAGGCTTCTTGCCAGGCGCCGCAAGCGATACCCCAATTTTCGCCAGTTATTTTCGAGACGTTGAGTGTTTCGCCATCAGATAATTGTTTAGCCATTAGACTGATTTTATTATCCAGTTCATCAATTGGTTTGTCAAATGATAGTATTGCGCAAATGCCTTCCATAATCTCATATTACCTTTTTTTTATGATTCTGAACTGAATATACTTTGTAAACATTTTTTTGCTTTGCGCAAGAGTTCGTTGTAGCCGGTCATCTCGGCTTCAAATTCAATCTGACTAATATTCTCACCATCAAGAAACCTTTTTAACGCAAATCTGGGCGTTTTAGAATAATTAAACCCAGGCTCACATGTAACAGCAGTGTTAATATTTGCTTCTTCAAGCCAAGGCCAGAGCTTCCGAGACCAAACTCCACTTGGATAACATAAATGCTCTAGATGATTACCAACGAGTGGTTTCAAGACAGATCTGTTGTCAAGAATTTCTTTTATAACTTTGGACTTTTCTAAAGGCAGACAATGCCTGTGAGTGTGTAGTTGAATGTCGAACCCTCGTTTTTTTAGAGACGTGATTTCAGAGGGGTTCATCAAACTTAAGATACGATTCTGACAGATACTGTCGAAATCTACACCGAGAGATCTACCCAGTCGACCTTCCAGATCAACACGCTGTTGTTCATCGCAATTCTCTTCACCAAAACGTATGATCGCCCATATTGTTTTATTTTTTTTTTCATCATCTTTGAGTGCGACTTTTCCAGAAAAGCCGCAATTCAATTCCGATAAATCTATGTTCTGCATTGATGTTTTCCAGAGCATGTACTGAACAACAAGTCTAAATATGGGTGATTCCTTTACACAATAGTATGTTGAAACATAGATGGTCGCTGGAAATGAAAAATTTTCGAGTAATTCACAAGCGTTCTTATACACGCCATAGAAGCCATCGTCAATTGTGATGACTGTTGTGCAGTCTGGCAGAGCACCGTTTTCCAATTCGACCAAGGCTTCGTGTAAAGTTAAAACAGGAAATTTTTTCGCTCTCAAAAAGCTTAATCTTCTTTGTAGCGTTTCGCATTCCATAAAAAGTTGCGATCGGAATTTGCTTTCATTATCCAGAGCGAAGCCGTGATAGCAGATAATTCTTAGACCTTTTCTTGTCAAATATCTGGATAAACGAAACAAACCCACTGATTTGCTTAAATATAGGAATCCTTTTTTAAACTCATTATAGAGCATGTTTTTCGCTTCCTGTACTTTGTCTGCTGTCTGCCTTCATACTTTTGGCCCACATAATCATGGCATCCCTTGACCAATAACGTCCATAATTTGTTGGCATGTATTTGCCCTCAGCATAAAGTTGCTGTCTTGTTTTGCTTTTCAATAGGGCATCCTGCTTGCAGCTTTCAGTGCTGCCAAGCTTATGAATATAGCCGCCATTATTTAAAAATAGTTCATTCAAATACTTTAGATGGGGATTTATTTCCGCAACGACAGGATCATGGTACCAAGCACTGCTAAATATTCCTTTCACTGAGGGATTCATTTTCAACACCTGGGTGAGTAGTTCATATGACTCATAGACACTTTCGGGAGTCAGATGTTTACCAGTCTGTTTGGGAAGGTGAACTTCATAAACCGGTGAAAAGCCACGCATATGTTTGGCAATGTAGCAGAGAAATGATAGTTTTTGATTTGTCGGACAAAGAAGAAGGTTCCTTTTGGGAATTCCGGAAATCTGGTAGTCATATAATCCCAGTGGTAACCACGACAAAATGCATTTCCTAATCTCAATAACACCCTCAATCTTGTCCAGTCTATATTTATCGAAGTTCTTTTTGTGGTAATCGCTCAGCCGTTTAATGTATTCATCCATAATGAGATGTTTGACCTTCTGCGGTACCAATAAGCTGAGGACATTGTCAATGTTTTCCTTCATCCTTTCCAGGCAAATCATATAGTCCGCAAGATCTGCAATTTGATTGTCGTAGGCTTTCCCAAAGGCCATCCGTAGTTCCTGAATATCAGAAAGTTGTTTTGAATGCCCGCTCGAAGTAATAATTTCCAAGACCGAATCCCTATACATGATCCATTCGCTTAGTTTTATACTCATACCGGGTTCAATGGCAGCCAGTATATTGGTGCAATCCAACTTGAAGCTTTCGATTGAAGCATTCATAATGTTTGCTAAAACCATTGTGATTTTAGGGTGAACGTTGAGGTTTTGTGGTGTAGGATGTAGAAGTAATAATGTGCCGTCCTGAAGAGAGTTGCCGGGGATTCGAACTGACAGAGATAGTTGGAAGCTTTATTGGTTGTGTTCAAATTAAAACTTAAAACTTTGAATTCCCATATACTCTATACCCCTCCGATCCTTCGGCTGGAATGATCTACAAAGGTCTGAAACCACAATTCGAGATTGAGCAGCATCCAAATCCAGGTACTGTAATCGCGTCCCTGTCCATGACTGCTAAGGATTTCCTCAACAATCTGTGAATTAAAGAAACCACGTTCAATACTTTGTCTGTCAAGCAGAATGTCTTTTGTAAATCCGTTCAATGTTGTTGCAAACCAGTCTTTTACCGGTACGGCGAAACCTTGTTTCTTTTTATACAGTATGTGCGCAGGGACATGTTTGTGCAAAACCTTTTTCAATAGATATTTGGTTGTACCATTTTGTATTCTCAATTTCACCGGCAGTTGTGCTGCAAATTCCATCACCCGGTGATCCAGTAAGGGCGCCCGTGTTTCAAGTGAATTCGCCATGCTCATGCGGTCGACTTTGACCAATATATCACCAGGTAGATACAAACGGGCATCCAAATATTGCAGACGAGGCAGTTTATCCTGAAAACGAACATTCTTGAGCATCGAAGCTGCAAGCTGCACCCTGTGTCGCTGCAGTTCTATCCGCATATCGCCGGTGAGGAGGTCGTCTTTTATGTAAGGATACACGCCGAGCGCCCCGGCGCCATCCCCACGGCCGGCGTAAGCCATAAATTTCAAGGCGTTGCGGCCCGGTGCATGCAATGGGAGGGCATTTGCCAGAGGACCCAGCAATCTTTTTCTTAATCCAGATGGTAATGTCCGAATATGTTGAAAGTCATCCTTTTTAAGATAGCTATTATATCCGGCAAACATTTCATCACCACCATCGCCGGATAAGATGACCGTTACCCGTTGCC